>Ga0302180_10000044_pt1 | contig 123633 bp, 91 predicted proteins | sample I_Palsa_E3_2_FD_200575 | JGI IMG/M metagenome (GOLD analysis project Ga0302180, IMG submission 200575) | Peat permafrost microbial communities from Stordalen Mire near Abisko, Sweden - I_Palsa_E3_2 | ecosystem: Environmental > Terrestrial > Soil > Palsa > Peat permafrost | place: Sweden...
CCCATCATGATCAGCAGGCCTCCGACGATCAGAATCCAACAGAGCATGGGCAGGATCACTTTCTTCTACCATGCTTCTGTCGATTCTCTGCCTGCTAATCGACGTGACTTTTTCAACACCCACAGGCGATTTCGCTCATTGAGAATTTCAAGCGCGGCGAGTGCATGGTGTCCGGTGTGCCCTCCACGTACCTATGGGTAAGCTGCGCTTACAGTCGAGACGCAGGAAAATCATGAACTTGTTTCCATCGGTTACTGAACGTTGTCATTTGGTCGTTGCTCAAATGCCCTGCAGGCGGCCATTGGACAGACAACGGGGGATTCGGCCAAATGGAGATGGAATAAGGGTTCCAGAGTTCATTTTGTGTGATGCCGGGGACCACAGTTCGTCTCAACCTGCCCCGCATCCAACGCCAAGCGAGAAGCTGGAGAAAGAATCTTCCTATTCCCCAAGTGAATGTATAGAGACGGAAGCCGTTCGTGGTTCTTGGTGGAGTGATACCGTATTGCACCTTAAAGAGTCCGTGGAGGGGGTCGTCTCCACTTAGGCAACCGATCCAAACGTAGGTTGCAGGTGGAATCGCAAGCGAACGAGCAAACTGGCGACGAGACTCCGGGGAAAAAAACGGGGGCCTCTTTCGGCTCATGTGATCCCCAATCACGGCGCTCTTAAAAGCAAAGGCGGAAATTGAAAATATTTGAGATCTCGTGATTGTGACAGGAGCCTTCGCTAATATCATCTTCCCGATGGATGGCTTTGCGTGATTCGATTCAAGATCGCTCATCCATGTTTCGTTACATCGCTTACATACAACTTTTGCCGTTAGATCACACTCGCGGCTTTCCCAAGTAAATGTGGTCGCATCGTCCGGCAGTTGACCGCTGAACCTCATCCTCGCGGCACCTATCTTTGTTGAGCTCTTTTCCAATCCAGTGACTCCAAATGTGCTCGCCCGTCAACTTCGCGGGCTGCATACAAAAGGCGCACCTGTTATTCATTTCAACAAATTAGCACAGTTCACCCGGTTGATAGGTCACGGCAATCTAAGCTGTGTCGTGCCGCAACGATTCGGTGAGAACTCAAACGCCATCTCATTACTTGTTGAAATCAGGCGTTACGCTCGTTGAGACCGCAAGTGTACCGTGTCAGGGTATCGGCTCGGCGGCAACTAGGAATCGACCGGCTCCATGTCGACCGCGACGTTGAGCGTATGAGCTCCACCGCCCAGGATTAAGCCCCGCAGAGGACTTACATCACCATAGTCCCGGCCCCAGGCGAGCGTCACGTGGCCGTTCGTGGGGATAATGTTGTTCGTGGGGTCTACATCAAGCCAACCGATTCCCGGACAATAAGCCGACACCCAGGCGTGGGATGCGTCGGCGCCCACCAGCCTCGGGCGCCCGGGAGGCGGATAGGTTCGAAGGTATCCGCTTACATAACGTGCCGCGAGATTCAGAGAGCGGAGACAGGCGATTTGCAGGTGCGCGAAATCCTGGCACACGCCCCGCCGTTTCCGGAATACCTCTTCGGGCGTCGTCCGGACGTTGGTCGATTTCGAATCGAAGCTAAAGTCCTTGTGGATGCGTGCGGTCAGATCGAGAAGCGCGTCTGGCATAGGCCGCTCAGGCGTAAACGACTGGAGCGCGTAAGCGGCAAACTCCGGCCGTACACGAATGCGCGGCGACTCAAATCCAAACTGGTACGCTTCCAGGCCGGCTGCGCCAAGATCGGTGGGAACCACTCTCGCTGCTTCTTCCCAAGGGAGCGGCAGTTGAGCCCAAGGCGTCGGCTTTCCCTCGATGACGACTTCGCTGTGCGCCTCTACCATCAATTCCCGGTGCGGTTCTTGAATGGTGAAAAAACAGAGAAGGTTTCCAAAAAAGTCCACGCGCTCGGTGCGCGTTGCCGGGCGTGGCTGGATACGCAGCTCGCTCCGAGTCAACTGGTGGTGCGGCAAAGCTCGAGGCTTTAGGCATGCCACATGGGTTCCCACCGAGACGGGATGTTTGTATCTGTAGGTGGTCCGATGAACGATTTTATAAATCATTATTCGAAGATCTTGGGTCCTAAGAGAATCATTGGCCAATCGTGATCGGCAAGGTGCGGGCGTGACTAAAGTATCTGCTAGATAAGTTATTCGACCAGGAAGGCAGCAACCCTTCCAGCTCGCGGAGGAAGCCCGCCAGCCGGGAGAGCCCGTCAGAAGCATTCGGCGCAGCGGAACCTGGTACGGGATATCTTAACTTTCGCAAATCGAAGCTGCGCAATAATGTCAGAGCGGTCCGCATCGCCTGTAAGTCAACCGGGACGTGCCGAGGCAGCTTTTGATAAAGATCGGCGAGGTGGCTCAACTGAAAATCCAAAGAGCGGGGATTGGTCTCATCCGCCATGAGCACATCCAATACGGCCAAGGGTTGCAGCGTTGTATAGTACCGAGTCCGATAGGTCATAGAGCTATCCGCAACCTCGAGCAGGCATTCCAAAAGAGACCAGTCCTGCTCCGCCAGCGGGGTAGTGATCTCGCTCAGTTGCCGAGTCAGATAAATCGCGCGCTCGAGACGCCGGCCAGTGGTCATGAACACCCAGCCCAATCCGCGGTTGATGTTCTCCCGCTCCATTCCGGAAAATGCAGAAAGCAGTCCCAAACAATCGGTCAGCATGGCTGGATACTCGAGAAACGGAGTGCCCTGCCCGATCTTAATAGAGTCCCGCAGCCGCCCGATCAGGAACATCATATCGCCCGACAAGCGCTCGCGTATGTTGCCGCCAATCCGGAATACCTCCGCTAGAGTGCAAGCCAGACTGTCGGCCCGCTTGGGATCCGTCAACAGGGAGGTCATTTCCTGCTCAAGTTCAAGACAGGTCGGCCGCCTGTGTTTGGGCTTGGGCAACTTGCTGTGCCGTGACCCTAAGCACTTGTGCAGGCGGATGAGGCAGACAAGCTCCGCTGCCTCGGCGCGCCGCACCCGAGGAATCATGGCGCGCAAGATCCGGGCAATGTTTTCGGCGCGCTCGACATATCGGCCCAACCAGAAGGAATTGTCTGCGACACGGCTGGGCACAACTCGCGAGACGCGGTGCAACTCCACCGGCTCATGCCGCGGGCGCAGCAAACTGAACGTGTCGACGGGGCTATCCCACAGGACCCATGCGTCCTTGCTGTGGCCTCCCCGCTGCATCGAGACGACCGAGCCTTCCGCTTCGGCGACGCGCACCAGCCCGCCCGGAATCGCGATCCACCCGCTGCCGGTATTGAGCACGTAGGTGCGCAGCACCACGCTGCGCGAGTTGAGACATCCGTTATCCCACACCGGCGCCGTGGACAGAGCCACCTGCTCCTGCGCCACATACTCGTGCGGCTGGGCCCGCAATCGCTCGGCAAACTTGCCTTTCTCGGCGTGCGGGAGTTCGGCTCCAAAGACCGGTTCCATACCGCTCGAGGGAAATGCCGGTTTCACTACCACCTGGTCGAGATGGTCGAGCACCCAATCGAGCGCGTACTTCTGCCCGCACCACCAGGTAGCGACGGACGGGAGTTTGAGCTTTTCGCCAAGCAATTGTGTGGAGAGGCCAGGAAGAAAGGGCATGATCGCGGCCGTCTCAATCAGGCCGCTTCCCAGTGCGTTGGCCACCTTCACATTTCCCGCGACGATGGCGTCGACGAGGCCGGGCACGCCCAGGAGCGAATCGGCCCGTAGTTCAAGAGGATCGCAAAAACTATCGTCCACCCGGCGCAAAATCACATCGACTTTTTCCAGTCCGTCGACGGTCTTGAGATACACGCGGCGTTTGCGCACCGTCAGGTCCGCTCCCTGCACTAAAGTGAATCCCAGATAACGCGCGATGTAGGAGTGTTCGAAGTAAGTCTCGTTGAGCGGCCCCGGAGTAAGCAATACGATTCTCGGATTGTCGCGCTGGGCAAGTTTGGTGAGCGCTTCGCGTTGCGCGCGGAAAAATGGAGCGAGGCGCAATACGTTCGACGTACGGAAGAGATCAGGCAGAACATCGGAGACGATGGTGCGGTTTTCCAACGCATAGCCGCTGCCCGAAGGCGCCTGCGTGCGATCGGCCAGCACCCACCAGTGGCCATCGGGTGAACGTGCAAGATCGACGGCCAGCATATGCAGATAGCTGTGCGCGGCAACCGGCACGCCCACGAGCGGCCGGAGAAATGCGGGGTTGGCATAGAGAAGTGCGGCAGGAAAGTGGCCGTGCGCCAGCAGGTTCTGCGTGCCGTAGAGGTCCTCGAGGAGGAGATTGAGCAACTGGGCGCGCTGCACGATGCCCGCTTCGATGAAGCGCCACTCGTCCGCCGGAATCAGTAGCGGAACGATATCGATCTGCCATGCCCGGCTTGCCCCCATGGGATCGCCGTAAACGTTGTAGGTGATTCCGTTCTCGCGAATGCAGCGCTCGGCACGAGCCCGGCGTCGTCCCAACTCCTCGGAGCCGATCGCCCGAAGCGATTCCATCAGGTGTGCCCAGTGCGGGCGGGGAGTCACACCATCGGCCGACAATTCGTCGTAGGCAGTTCCGTAGCGGAGCGGAGGCTGACATAAATCCACTGTCATGGGAAAAGCCCCAGCTTCTGGATGCGAGTCTGTTTTCCAGGCGGAGGAAAGCGCAGGTCTAGCGTCATGGGAAACATCGAATTAGTCTCTTCCTCCGGTATCGCCATCGGCTCGGGCGCAGGGCCGGATACTTGGAAGCGCTGCCGGCGGCGGTCTGCGGCCTCCGTCGTGTTCATTGGGCGGGCAGTGTAACCGCGACCGTCGGGTGATCCCACATGGTAGACGCATCGGCCTATGGAACGCTCTTTCCAGCGGTCAATCACGTCGAAGGTCAAGGGAGCATGCACGGGAACTGTTGGATGTAACACCTCCGAGAGCTGGCGGGCGCGAAAACGTACGCCAGCGACCGAGGCCCCAGCTTCACCGGGAGAGTATTCACCCGGAGAATGCTCGCCCGTAGAAGAGAATGGCACCCTGCGCCCGTTGCATGTAATTACATAACGGGATTCCGTGGCGAACCCAGACGCCTTTACCTGAATCCGCTCGAACGACGAGTCGACAGCACGAACGGTTCGGCCGGATGTAGTCTCTTCCGCGAGCACATTCCAGGGCTCGAGGGCGTGACGCAGTTCGAGTTCGGTTCCTTCAGCAGCGATCGATCCGATCTTCGGAAAGCGAAACTCCATGTGCGAAGCAAACCACTTCTCTTCGAAGTTGTAGCCAGACCCGCGCAAGCAAGTGAGCACATCGAAAAAGTCGCGCCTTACAAAATGCGGCAGCATAAAACGATCATGAAGCGCAGTGCCCCAACGTACCAGGCTGCCTTCGAATGGACGTTTCCAGAACATGCTTACCAACGCGCGGATGAGCAGCATCTCTATGAGACCCATTCTCACATGTGGAGCCATTTCGAAGGCACGCAATTCGAGCAAACCGAGACGCACCCCGCGACCCTCCGGGGGATAAAGCTTGTCGATACAGAATTCGGCGCGATGCGCGTTTCCCGTAACGTCAACCAGCAGGTTGCGGAACAATCCATCCACCGTGGCCGGCGGGCAATCGTTCGCAGGCAAATTGCTAAAAGCGACCTCCAGCTCGTACAAGGCATCCATGCGCGCTTCGTCGACGCGTGGAGACTGGCTTGTCGGGCCGACATACATTCCGGAAAACAGATACGAGAGGGACGGATGGTTTTGCCAGAACATCAGCATGCTGCGCAGCAGATCCGGACGGCGCAGGAAAGGGCTGTCCAACACGGTCGCTCCACCGATCACAATATGGCTGCCGCCGCCGGTAGCCAGATGGGCGCCGTCATATCCGAATTTTTCTGCGGTCAACCGATTACGACCGGCTTCTTCGAAGAGCACCGTGTTGACCTGTTCGAGTTCGTCCCAATTGCTCACGGGCGGCAGGTTCACTTCCAGAACGCCGGGATCGGGCGTAAGGCTGAAGGATCGCAACCGCGGATCGGAAGGCGGAGCGTAGCCCTCCAGCCACACCGGCTTCTGCAGATACTGGCACGTATCCTCGACGGCGGCGACCACGTCCAGGTAATCCGCCAGCTTGGACGCATACGGTAAAAACACGTGCAAGCGGCCTTCTCGAGCCTGCACGCAGAGCGCTGGCCGGATCTGTTCCGGCGCAGTTCCCGAGGTTGCCGAAAGAGCGGGCAGCGGATCGGCCACGGGATCTTTCTGGAAGAGATCCGTCCGCCGGCTCGGGCGTGATGGAAGCTTGATCCGGGCTTCAAATGTCGCAGCGAACGGCGCAGCCTCGTACTCGTATTCCAGCTCATCGGGCGCCACCCAGGGCATAGCCTCGGTGGGTATGCGGTAGCCAATGGGCGAATCGCCTGGCGACAATGATAAACGTTCTGTACGGGGGAACCACAACTGGCTCGACCAGCACAACCGGCCTGCCGGTTGACGGCGGCGAATAGGCAGAATATATCCCGCCGGGTCCGTTGACTCAACATCACTGTTGTAGGCCGGAAGCACGTTTTCGAAGCTTACCTGAAGGCGGCGCGAGAGTGCTTCTATGAACTTAAGAGCATCGGCCGCGTCGAAACTGTAGTCCTTATCTTCGCGAGCGATGAGGTCAACATTCTCCCAAACGGGGACGCGGTCGGCGCGCCAACAGCAGCTCAGCGCCCAACGCGGGAGCGGCTCGCCGGGATACCATTTGCCTTGTCCGTAGTGAAGCAGTGCGCCGGGGGCCACTCTCTCGCGGATGCATCGGATGAGAGCCATGCCGCGGATTCTCTTCATTGGTCCCAGAGCATCAATGTTCCACTGCGGGCTCTCGGGCTCGTCGATGCCGACGAACGTAGGCTCGCCGCCCATGGTCAAGCGCACATCATGCGCTTCCAGGTCTGCGTCGACTTGGTGCGCCACCTGTTCGACCTTCAGCCAATCCTCCTCGGTAAAGGGCTTGGACGGCCGCGGTGGGTCATTCAAGCGGCGAATGGACATGGAATAACTGAAGTCCACGTGGGCCAGCTCGACTGTGCCCTCGATGGGCGCGGCCTTGGAAACATTCGGAGTGCAGACGAGTGGAATGTGACCCTCGCCCGCGAACAGGCCTGAGGTCGGGTCCATACCAATCCAACCCGCACCCGGCAAAAATACTTCTGCCCATGCATGGAAATCCGCGGAGTCGGTTGGCGGACCGCCCGGAGCGCCCGACCCTACCCCCTCCGGCGCGCTCTCGTCCGCCAGCTGAATCAGATACCCGGAGACAAAGCGTGCCGCGATTCCCAAGTGCCGGAGAATCTGGACCAGCAGCCACGCCGAGTCACGGCAGGAGCCGGTGCACTTTTCAAGGGTCTGCTCGCAGGTCTGGACGCCCGGATCCAGCCGTGTCACATATTCAATTTCGTCTCGCACCCTCCGATTCAAGTCCACCAAAAAGCCGATCGTTCCTTGCCTCTCGCGGGAAAGCTTCCTAAGAAAAGTCTGGAGCAGGGGGCCGTCCGGCTCGAGCGCACGATAAGGTTCGAGATCCCTAGCCAGATCCGGAGCGTACTCGAAAGGGTAGTTTTCGACTCCTGGTTCCAGAAAAAAATCGAATGGATTGAAAGGGATTAGCTCCGCGACGAGGTCCACCTCAACCACAAACTCGTTGGTCTTGTTCGGGAAAAGAACGCGCGCCAGATGATTGTTGTGGGCATCGAGTTGCCAGTTTAGAAAGTGCCCGGCGGGAGTGACGTGAAGCGAGTAGCTGAGGATCGGCGTTCGACAATGCGGCGCCGGACGCAAGCGTATAACCTGTGGACCAACTGAGACCGCTTTGTCGTAACGGTACCGTGTCCAATGATTGAGAGCAACCTGTATGCTCATCCACCCTCATGCGGCCCATGCCTGGAGTTTCTGATTGTTCTTACTTCGCTACTGTTGCTGTTGCTGCTGCGCAGCGACCAACTGCACTTGCTGGCTCTCGTCAAGAAATTGGGACCACTCTTGATCCGCCGCAAACTCCTCATCGGGAGGTAGCAAGGCTTGGGACGGCGTGACCCGAACTCGAACTTGGAGCTGTGTGTCCGTTTTTCCCTTCATAGCACCCATGGTGGGCGGAACGTCGGCAGAGTCGCGGCCGATGGCGGTGCGAATGTGCCCCTCCCCTACAAGCAGATTAGTCGTCGGATCGAAACCTGCCCAGCCTACGCCGGGGAGAAGAGCTTCCACCCATGCATGCGAAGCGCCTTCCGCCGAGGGCACATTTTCGCCGCCGTCGTAAATGTATCCACTGACATAGCGACAGGGAATGTTGGCATTTCGAACCAGAGCGATCATGACATGAACGAAATCCTGACATACAGCCTGTCTCGAGCGAAGGGCATGCTCAATCGGCAAACTCGCCGTAGGGCTTTTCTTCACGTAGCCAAAACTGCGATGCACACCGGCGGCAAGATCCTGCAGAAATGCCAAAGGGCTCCGTCCGTCCCTTTCCGTCGCGCCGATCTCTTTTGCCAGCTCTTCAAGCTCCGGCGATGGGCGCGCATAATGACTCGGCATCAGCATGTCCCAGTAATCTTTTTTCTCGACGATCTGTTCCAGATCAGTCCACCCCTCGTAAGGGATGGTTTCGGGAACCGCGAGCTGAGCGTCAACATTTACCAGAGCGTCCGCGATGATCGTGAGCTGTCCATGCCGGGGAGGCAAGTCGAAGTGGTGCACCAGGTTGCCATAGGAATCGGTATAAGCAAAAATGCGGGCTCGCGGGTTGACCGAAAGCTGAAAAACAAAACAACGCTGGTTCGCTTCGCTTCTTGGGTGCATGCGAACTTCCATCATGCTCTGCCATACGGAATGGCTGTAGCGATAGCGCGTGAAATGGCGAATGGCATAGAGCATTAGCTTGGGAACGCAACCTCAATCGGATACTCGATATATAGCTCGTGAACCGCCGCATGCAGTGCGCGGCATTGGTCGATGATGGCCGCAAGATATTTGTGCAATCCAGCAATGATTTCTCCAACCTGTACGTAGGCGACCGTCGATCGCAAACGCCCGATCAATCTTTCCACCTTCTCGGTCCTGCGGCTCAAAGAGAGGGCGCTGATTGCAGTCAAAGCCTCGTGCATTCGGTCCAGCGAATAACGGACCGAATAGGGGAACTCGGGCTTCAGCAGGAGAAAATTCGCGATCCGTTCCGGTTTGAGTTCAGCGGTGCACGCCTTGCAATAAGCTTCGAATGCGGCGCAACTGCTTAACAGGCCCACCCAATCCAAATCATCCGCATGCTTGTCGACGGCAAAATAAGCGTCGAGCAGGACGCAGAGATTGCAGGCCCTCTCGATGTATTTTCCGAGCTGGATAAAATGCCAGGCCTCGTCGTGATTCAGAGTGGCGGCGGTAATTCCATTAAACCTGTAAGAGCCTTCGCGAACCAGGCTCACCACTCGCATGGCACCGGCATCGTCATCGGGTTGCAACTCGAAGCCAGTCACGTCGTGGAAAATTGTGTTCAGGTGCTCCCACATCTCGGAGCTGATTTCCTCGCGAACTTGCCGGGCATTTTCGCGGGCCCCGCTGATGCATTTCACAATCGAAAAAGCTCCTTCCGGATCCGCCACCAACAAATACAGAGCACGCTGGGGGTCGACGTTGCTGGCAGCCGCGCCGGGGGCTAGCGAGGAAACCGCACGAAACCAACGCTCCTCCGTTGAAAACTTTGCGGGATTCAAAATCAGGCTGTAGGTCGCCTTCAGCACACGCGAGGCATTATCCGCCCTCTCGAAATAGCGGCTCATCCAGTAGAGACTGTCGGCTACGCGGGAAAGCATGAGGTTTGGTCACCCAATTCTTCAAAATCTCAACTCTGCAAGACCCACGTGTCCTTCGATCCCCCGCCTTGAGACGAATTGACTACCAGGGACCCCTTACGCAGCGCCACTCGCGTGAGGCCACCGGGAACGATAGTAATTTTTTCGCCGGACAGTATATAAGGCCGGAGGTCAACGTGACGGGGCTCGATGGTTCCGTCCACAAAACACGGTGCGGTCGAAAGATTGATGGTTGGTTGCGCGATAAAGTTTCGCGGCTGCGCGTTAATTCTCTCCCGAAATTCCGTGCGCTCCCGTTCCGTGCTGTGCGGGCCAATCAACATTCCGTAACCACCCGACTCGCCCACAGCTTTTACCACGTATTCCTCCAGGCGCTGGCAGACGTGGTCCCGTTGCGCTGGGTCGGACATCAACAGGGTTTCGACGTTTTCCAAAATCGGGTCTTGGTCGAGATAGTAGCGAATGATTTTGGGCACATAGGCATAGATAGCCTTGTCGTCGGCGACTCCCGTTCCCAGCGCATTTGCGAACGCTATGTTTCCGGCCCGATAGGCATTGAAGAGACCCACAGCCCCGAGCGCCGAACCGCTTTCGAATACCAGAGGATCGAGATAATCGTCGTCAATTCGCCGATAGATCACATCGACGCGTCGCAGGCCAAAAGTGGTACGCATATAAACAACATTATCGTGGACCACTAAATCTCGTCCTTCTACCAGTTCAATTCCCATCTGCCGAGCCAGATAAGTATGTTCGAAGTAAGCCGAGTTATAGGCGCCCGGAGTCAGTAAAACGACGGTTGGCTCGGAGCGGCCTTCCGGGGCCAGAAATCGCAAAGTCGATAGAAGCGCCTGGCTGTACTGCTCAATCGGCCGCACCCGGCATTTTTGAAAGAGGCCAGGGAATATTTGCTTCATCACCCTGCGGCTGGTGAGCATGTAAGAGACCCCGCTGGGGACGCGCAGATTGTCCTCCAAAACCACAAAGTTCCCCTCCGGATTTCGTATCAAATCCGTGCCCACCACCGTGATGTAGACGTCGCGAGGCACTTTGATGCCACGCATTTCCCGGCGGTAATGTTTGCAGGTGTAAACAATCTTACCGGGCACGACGCCGTCTTCAATAATTTTTCCCTCATGATATACATCTTTGAGGAAGAGATTCAGCGCCGTGATCCGCTGAGTGAGTCCGCGCTCGATCCTTTCCCATTCCGCCGCGGTGATAATCCGGGGCAGCAGATCGTGAGGGAAAATCCGCTCCGTGCCTTTGTCGTTTCCATATACGGTAAAGGTGATCCCCTGGTTGAAGAACGACTGGTCAGCCTCGTGTTTGCTGCGTCGCAATTCGCCCGGACCCAGGCTCAAAAGCAAGTTGTAAAGTTGACGGTATTGTTTTCGCGGATGCTCCACGGCGCGGAACATCTCGTCGTATGCGCCATCGAGTTCGTACCGGCGGAGGGTTTCTGCACCGCCGCGATCCGACGCATCCGTCTCTATGATCATGATTGCCGCTTCTTGTTTCCCCGCCAGAATAGCGCATCAGACGGCGAATTGATAATCGGGGAAAGCGATTCCCATCATTGAAGAAACCGCGCGGCTGGGAAAATCTTTTTTCGGAAGGCCCAGATGGTCCACCAAACTGGCGGCCGTGTGCTGGCTTGGAATATAGCGCATGCATCCTAGCCTCGGCCTTCACATGCGGAAGGCGGGCAAGGTTACGCGTCCAACGATGCGATCGCTATGTTCGAAAAGGGCTGTTTCTCTAAGTGGAGCCAACGTTATCTACACCGATCTAGAGTCCAGCCGCCTAAGACAACGCCCATTGCGCGCAAGGCATCCAAAACCCACACGGATCGACAATTGAGTGGATTGAGACCCGACGACTCTTCGCCGGCCTTGCAAATAAGCCGCCAGCATTTCGCCGGCGGCTTTGAGATTAAAGCCCACCTCGACGTTAGTTCAAGGATGACGGCTCGATGGCGATCGATACCCTGACACCTAAGCCTGCTTTTTCTTCTCTTGCTCGGGTTTCTCTTGTTCCGACTGAGGACTCTTGGGCTGGCCACCCGGGTTCTCTTGTTTCTGCTGCACTGGCTGGTTCGGCTGGTTTCCAGATTTGTGCTCCGAACCGGGCATCTGCTCGTCGGTATGTTGCAGTTTGCGGTCTTGCTGGTCTGACATTGTCTTCTCCTTTGGATAGTCTTTTGTTGTTGGAAGCTCGATGAAGGCCATAGCCGCTTCGCTCGCCTGCGTCGTTGCCTTGCGAGGTAGTCACCTGACAAATGTGAGCGCTATGCGGCCGTTTCGAAGTCTAGCCGCGCCAACGAGAGTATCCCCAGCCCCCGCCACCGAGCAAAAACAGCACCACAAGAACAATCAATACGGTTTCCATTGTTGTACCTCACTTGTAAAGAGGAAGCTGGACTGACCTTTGTAACGGCCATCTCATTTCTTCACTACACCTCATGGTATAAGTGGCGAAGACGTATATCTGAGCACATTGGACCACTCTCAGCGAATTCGATTAGTACGGCGCACCGTCCTGGATTGTGAGTAGATGCGCGCTGTGATTCGTAGGGAGTGTCCGTTCCAACTCATTCGTGCCGCCATTTGCCCCATCTCGATGGATACGATGCTGTTGAAGTCAGTTGGTCCGGGCGTGATCACTGGGGCCGCCGACGATGCCCCGTCCGGCATTTCTATGCTGCCGCTGACTTGCGCCCAAACCGAGCTTTCTTGACCAGACTTGAGACTAATAGAGATGCGAGACTCTGTGGTGGAGTCCATATTGTGGGTGGACTGAGAATTTCATCAGATTCGGTTCGCTCAGGCGACCAGGAGACTAAACATGCTTTGGACCATTTTTGTTGTTCTGCTTGTATTATGGCTGTTGGGTTTTAGTTTGCACATTGGTGGAGCCCTCATCCACTTGCTTCTGGTAGTGGGGTTGGTGGTTCTCGTCATTAACTTACTCAGCGGACGGCGAACTGCGGTTTGAGCCAGAAATCACGGTCGTGATGTCATCGTCGCGGCGCGGGGATTCAGAAAGGCAGCATTGTGAAGTCCGACACCGCGCTGCAGACGGATTTCCTCGGCTCGCTGTTCCGCTGATAGCGAACGAGATCACCAAATTCGTTTGAGGGTCGGGCAGACTGCACTTACCCTACAACAGCATCAAGAATGGCCGGAGGAACACCATGCCACAGAGCCCGCATGATCGAGCCGCAGAGCTCCATAACCTGGCGGCCCACGCCCATGCCGCGGCCGCCACGGCTCACGGAAAGGGAGATCATCTAACCGCTCACGAACTCAGCAAACAGGCGCATGAGCACTCGATGAACGCCAACAAACTAGTCGAAGAGCTGGACACGAAGGCCACAGGCGGTTCGTCGTCATGACGAGAAGGAGCCTACGACGCGATTGGTAGTTTCGCCCCTTTCGTCCCTATCTGCTTGCGCATCGGGGGAGTGGGAGTCCTGGGAGCCAGTAAAGGGGCTTATGGGAAGCGCCGAACTTGGCACCAAAGGTGCTAACAAGAGTCAACCCGCCATGGCTTACCGCTGAATACTTTGCTGGCAAGAACCCAGCAGGAGACCTCCAGCTTCTCGATTTCGGCACCGCCCTCCAGTCCCCAGCGAGTCGAGAAATAGTTTACTGGTCTGCCTGGTTTTTGCGCTTCCAGGGGGCGCTCTATCGGAGCTGAAGCAGGTTATTACTTACTTCCGTAGGCCGAGGATGTCTTGCGTATCCGATCTGATCACGAATGCCTTGAGGAATCAGGGGGGCCGTGATGAGCTTGCCGCCACACTCCACTAAAATCTCGCGTTGCAGCAGGCCTTCAAGCACATCTTTCTGACGAGTCGAGAGCCGGCTGGGGCCGATAGCTTGATCGCAGGCCAGCAGGACTTCGGTTTCAACCGATGTTAGCCGCCAACGTGCCCCCGGCCGGTTGAACCGGGTATCGAAAACGGTGCAACCATGAGCACCTCCTTCGACCACGGTGAACTCGCCGCCGCAGCGGTTAGAGTGACGTTGCAGCCAAACGCTCCAGAATGCTCGCATGGGAGCGGCGAGCTCGGGCAGCGCCGCGGATTGAGCGTGTTCGTAATCGAAGAAATATGCCAGTTGGGCGATGTTCTCGGAGCAGGCGTCGAAGACGTGAGGGTACGCGCGCACAGGCGCGATTGATTGAAACCCTTGCTGTTGCCACCGTTCGTAGTTCGGGCTGAAGCGGTCAATCCGGATGGGGAAGCAGCCTCCCGGCGGGGTGAGATGAGAAAGCTTTTGGATGAGAGTTGTGGTTGCGCCGAAGCTGGCGGGATCTTCGCCGGGAAAACCATAGAGCAGGTTCCAGTTGGCGTCGATGCCGATCTCCATGCACCATCGCAGCAAGGCAATGTTTTGGGCCCCGGTGACGCCCTTGCCCATAATGCGAAGCGTGCTATCCGTCAGGCTTTCAATACCAGGCTGAATCTGGACGATGCCGGCCCGTCTTAACAGCACCAGTTCGTCACGTGTCATGTTTGATTTGACCTCGAAGAATTTCCCGATTCGCGAGGCCTCGCTATCGGATGCCCAGTAGGGCAGCAGGTTCTTCATGTAGTCGCGAGAGAGAATATTGTCCGAGAAGGATAGCAGCCGCGGCTGGTAACGGTTGGCGAGATGCGTTGTTTCCTGAGCCACACGCGCCGGGGATTTCTGGCGGAAACGCATGCTTTCCCCGTTCAACCCGCAAAACGTGCAATGAGACTTCTCGCCCCACCAGCAGCCGCGGGCAGCTTCCATTGGAATGATAGCGGCGTCGATTCCGGAGTAGCGGACGGCCCGGAAGAAATCGTCGAAGTCAGGATAGGGCAGACTATCCAAGTCCTGCAATTTGGGCGGGCGCTCGGCCTGCGTATGGAGCTTAGAAATAAAGCCGTGAGGTGGGACGGGATCGATATCTTTAGCGTCGAGGGCTTCGCAGAGTTGCAGAAAGCTAACGTCCGCTTCGCCGTGGCAGATGTAGTCCACAAATGGAAACAGATGGAGGTAGGGCTGCGCCATGACAGACTCGAAGTTAGCGCCACCCATAACGATGTAGACTTCCGGATGCTTCCGCTTGATAAGTCGCGCCAGGCACATGCTCGCCATGGTCTGCTCAAACGTGCTGGTGAACCCGACGATCTTGTATTGCGACCAATCGCAGCTCTCCAGACAGAGTTGAAGAAATTCATTGGTGAGCCCAACCGCGCGTTGCACCAAAGCGCGGGCATCGGGCGGCAACACGAGTAACGGGTGGGACAGAACATCCCGTTCATACCGATCCCACGAGGAAATGGTCTGTCCGTAGAAAGCCTGCGAGAATACCCACTCGCCGGCCAGTAGCGGTACGGGAAAATAATCCGCCATCTTCCGGTAGTCCTCGTAACCCAGCAAGCGGGCAAACAACGTGTTGAAGTATTTTGAACAGCAACTGTAGCCACGCCGATTAGCCTGCGACTGCAGCAGGCCCAGCGCCAGACTGGGGCGCTCGGCAGAGGCAAACGGCATGTTCACAAGGGCTAGGTGCATGGGTTATTGGGAAGATCCAGTCAGTTGATGAGTACAAGCGCCCGCCACGTGATGGATGAGCTTGATGAGATCGGCGCAATAGACGCTCGGGTTGTCGAAGCCGTTGGATTGGCGAAATCGTGATGGCAAGTAGCCGCCGCCGCAAACATCGCGCAGTTCACATTCGCGGCAAGTTCGGCAGAGGCCCTCTTGGCCGGCGAGCGCCAGCTGAAAGGTTGGGTGCTGAAAAGCTCGCTCGATGGGATCATGTTGCGTGTTTAATCCCAGCTGCGTGAACCCGTTGCCGCAGGAGCGCAGGGAATCAACGGGTTCGATACTCCCATTGCAATCGACCACGATCATCGTAAGCGGGTCCCCGCCGAGGGAATCGGAATGAACTCGACTCCCAACCAGCAGACGCAACAAACTATCGAAATAGGCAATCCGAACCTTGGGATGGTTCTCGCTCCACCACTCGTCGAAGACGGAAATGAGGTAATCGGCAAATGGCGTGGGGCTCGCGAAGCCGGAGAGCGGATGGTCCCAGTTGGCCTCGACGGGCAGCAGAAAATCCATGTTCGTGATTCCCAGCGAGCGAAAATGCCGATAGATGGCGCGACCGTCTACGTTTGGATTCACCACGCATAACACGCCGCCAAACAAGTGCTCCATGCCAGAGTGGCTCTGAATGCGTTCAATCGCCGCGACTGCATCGCGATACGAACCGGCGCCAGCGGCATTTACACGTTGGCTGTCGTGCACTAAGGGCGGGCCGTCCAGGCTAACGCTAACGCTGAGGCCCAGCTCCGCACACAAATCCACCCAGGCTTCGTCCAACAACACTCCGTTGGTTTGCATGGCGAAGGAGGTGGCACAACCAGCTGGCATCTGACTGCGGAAGGCTTTTACTGCGTGACGAAACCAGGCTTGACCGGCGAGCGTCGGCTCGCCACCGTGAAAGACGATGAGAGCCTTGGGTTGGCGAAACTTGGCGCAATAGGCAGCAATAGCGCCCGCCGTGGAATCGACCACATCGCTGCCCATGACCGGTGGTTGACGCTCAAATGATCTGTCCGCCAGCTCAAACATGTAACAGTAGTCGCAGCGCAAGTTACACGTGGACGTGGCTTTCAGAATAAATGTGCTGGCTGCATACACAACGATGTTAGTTGGGCGTCGGTATAATAATACCGATGAAGATATAAGATACCTCGGGTGCCGCGCCAGCAGGCTCGCGCTTGGCAGTCTGCAATGCGGACTGCAGGTGCAAGGAAGCGGGCTGCAGTTCGGTGACAGCCTTTAAACGGCGAAGCTGCCGCAACTTGGTGGAGATTTCGGTCGTGTCTTTCTCAAACGCCGGTTCAGCAACAGAAATTTGCGTAAGCATGCCTACTCCTCTTTGATCAGGTTAGAAACTGGTTCCAATCTCGACGATGGTTCCGGCGGCGTGCCCCCTTCGAGCGGGCCGCTTAACTGATCGCCGACTATAGCGTATTCAGAGGTTACGATGGCCGAGCAGCGTGCGCAGGCATCAAAAGAAAGTTGGTGAAACCATCTGCAGGTGCTGCGAATAGGGCACGGGACGGGCTTGGTTTCGGCGGCGGGGATATGATTTTGCAGGAAACGCGGCAGACCACATTCTCCATCACGAAAATGGCCGCAGCGACCGTTTTGGCAGGGACTGGTAAAACGAAAAACCTGGCTCGGATCCTCCCCTTCAGTCAGCGCTAAGATTTCCGCCGTCACTGGCACAGGATGGTCCAAATACCGAATAATCGGGAATACACCGCGATTGTCGACAATCCCAAAGACCGCGCTCTGTGGCGAGTCCACCCGGGAACTGGGGCACAGCAGCGAATCGTTGGCTATTCCCGCCTCCAGCATCCGGGCATACTATCATGGCCGGCGACCAAGGCAAAGAACTTTTTACTTTTTTGCTGGGTTACACCCGAATTATGCTAGCCTGCCCGGGCGCCAAAGCACCAGTGTATCTTCTGCACAAGCCCGCGCGCGTATCGGTAACTAATCGCCTTTTTACCCAATAAGTAAAGTGGCAGCTATGGAAAGTATCGACTCTTCAAGGGGAGCGCGGGTCTTCACATCAAATCATCCTCATTGCCTCAGAACCCGCAATTGCTCTTGAGATTTCAACTATTCGCCTATCGCTTCCAGAACTACCTTCTCCTGATGATGGAGAAAGAAGTGATCACCCGAAAAGATCAGCAGATGAAATGCCCCCGATGATTGATCACGCCGAGCCTCAAGATTCTCGCGAGTTACATCAGCATCGTGAATGCCACCCATAACTGTGATCGGACAAGTAAGCCTGGGCGCAGAATTGTATTCATAAGTCCGTATCAACTCGAAGTCTGCCCGTAATTGCGGCATCACTATCTTTATAAGGTCATCGCATTGTCGTATTTCGGGGGTGTTCCTTTAAGTTTCTTAAGTTCGTCGATGAAGCCGTCATCCGGTAAGTTATGGGTAGCTGCTGCAGTGTCGGGTATCGCGACGCCCGGCGGCCAGTGACGAACATGTGACAAGTCCAAATTGCGCTCATGGCGCAGGTAGTGAGCTAACTCAAAGCTGATAGTTGTTAGGGTTTGACAGCATACACCAATCCTGAGTTGTCGCCGCCCAGCCGACTAGTACCGTAAAACAATCCGCCCTGTAGCAGGAGATCGCCCTCCGGAGAATCCCCGGTGGTACCGTTGAAGCTGTAGAGCACGGTGTCGGACCAAACGCCGTCGGAGGATTTCGACAACTTGAAGACGCCCCCATAGTAATTGTATTCGCCGCCATAGGTGGCCGTTCCGTAAAGGCTACCGTCATGCATGACAACGCTCGCCTGCGGTGGAAATACGTCGCCGCTATAGGATTGGCCAAAGCTGTAAAGAACGGTTGTCGACCAGCCGCTGGTTTTCGAGTAGGTAGTTTCGAAAACGGTGCCGTGGTCGTTTACACCGCCGCCTTCGCTGGTGCCGTAGAGCACACCGCCGTGATAGAGGAGCGGGGCCTCAGGGAACCCGCCATCGTTCGCTGCGCTGGTAAAGGTGTGCAGGATAGTTTCATTCCATTTATCTGTCGACTTCGAATACTTCAGCCGGTAGAGCACGCCCGCATCGGCCGACCCGCCTCCGTTCTGCGTAGTGCCGTAGAGCGCACCGTCTAGACCGAAAACGACTCCTGCAGGGAGTTCTCCGTCATTGCTGTTAGGGGAGAAGACGTGAATTACCTGCTCACTCCAGCCCTTGTCGTCGGGCGACAATTCGAAGACTGTCCCGCAGCCCTCGAAGCAGCCGGAGTCGTCGCCTCCTTCGTAGGTGGAGCCGTACAAGTTGCCCAGCTTATCGATGACCAGTGCTGAGTCTGGGGCGAAGCCATCGGAGCCTGGATACGGACCGAAGCTGTAGATGACGTTGTAGTTCCAGCCGCCGCTTTGTGGGGACAACTTGAAAATGACTCCTGTTCCGTTTAGACCGCCGGAACTACCGGTGCCATAGAGGCTGCCAGCGGGGTCGAAGACCAATCCAGCCTGAGGATAGCCGCCATCGCTGCGACCGGTGAAGTCATGCAGGATTGTTTCGGTCCGTTCGCCATCTGTGCCCGGCGAAAGCCTAAAGATAGTGCCTGCATCGTTTGCACCACCTGATTGAGTAGTTCCGTACAAGTTGCCTGCCGAATCTGCAACAAGATTGCCGAAGGGATACATGCCGTCGCCGCTGCCGGGAGTACCGAACGTATAAACGGTTTTCTCATCCGACCCATGGGCCAGAAAAACTGAAAAAAGAATCAACGCTAGGAGAAAAATACCCTTTCGGCAAGCGTAAGCCACTGTTGCCACCTCCGGGCAAAAAGCCCGCCGAGGATTATAGCCCAATACCGTCTCTATGGATTGTCCACGATCCTAGAGTTCGCGCATGGATCGGGGTAAAAATCTTGTCTGAGTGGCGTCTTTGGCTTCAAGGACAGCAGGCTGTTACATGGTATCTCCCGCTAACAGGCGATTAGCTTTGAGACACCCGGCGTCTCTGAGCTTTCATTACTTGGCGTTTTTCTGACGGGCCCGAGCATATTCGGAGGTATATAGTGAATGGAAGCAGGAAGAGAATTCCGACTTATGACTTTTCGCCGACTGCTGAAATCATCGGTGGCCTTCTCAGTGACGCTCTTGGGCCTCGCGCCGCTCTGTCTGGCGCAGAATACCTCTGGAAACCAGTCCTGGACCGCCAGCAGTCAGCAGGAGGATCCGAACGGAGCGATAAATCCTACCCGCACCAGGGAAACTCATACGGTAGTTGACGGTCGAGTGGTCGAAGGGACGTTAGTCGAAACCTTGGGTCCTGACGGGCAGTACGTGCTCTACTCAGACACCGAAAGGGAGTCTGGGCGCGTCAATAATACTACTGTGCGCAATGTCGAGCGGTCATTCGCACGAGGTCCGGATGGTGAGCGGACTCTGATTCAGGAGAGGCAAGAAGAAACGCATAGCCTTGCTGGCGGTGAACAGAAAGTGGTTCGCACGATTTCCAATCCTGACGCCAACGGCGCACTCCAAGTGGTGCAGCGCGAATTGGAGGATTCGAAGCAGTTGAGCCCCGGTGTGCGGGCGACGACCACGACTGTGCTCACTCCTGACGTGAACGGAGGTCTTACGCCGGCGGTGCAGATCGTAGAACGAGAGACGCAAAGCAGCGATGGCACGATCAATTTCAAAAAAACTACGCAACTCTCGGATGGAACTGGGCACTGGCAGCTCAGCGAGGTCAGAGAAGGAACCAGCAAACAAGAAAACGGCCCGATGCGCAGCAAAGACGAGCGCGTACTCCGGCTCGATGGGAACGGCAATCTCTCGGTCGTCGAGCGCACGGTTAGCAAGCAGACGGAAATCGGCTCGGGAGAGAAACGCGGCACAATCGAAACGTACTCGACCAACGTACCGGGCCAAGCCGGCAACGATAGCCTGCAGCTTGTCCAGCGCGAAACCACGGTTCAGCAGAATGCCGCCGCAGGCGGGCATAGCACCACTCGGCAAATCGAGCGGGCGAATCCTGGCGATCCCAGTGGTGGTCTTCGCGTCGCGGAGGAAACAATCAATATCGTGAAACCGGGCGGGAGCGGTACCGCCCACGAGAAGCGCACGATCCTCAGCCTTGATTCCGATGGCCGTCTCGGTGAAGTTTGGGTCGACGTAGGCAAAACCGGCAACCCTTCCGTGATTCAGGTGGACACCCGCCCACCCGCAAAACCGCAGTAGGCTGAGCGCCATTTTTTCGGACGCGGTTTGGCACATGGCCGAAACCTACACACTGCGTGCTATGGAGATCAATGCGTAACACAACATCCGGGGAAATGTGAGAACCTGACTTTAACAAAAATATTTTTCTCGCAGCTACCGAAAGTCACAAAAACTACAGTTTGTCGTCCCAAGCGTACTTTTTGGGCGAAATCCACCACTGCCTGGCCGAAATCAACCGGTGTAAATCGATCAAGAGAACGGAACTCTCTCCCATCTCCCGTGTTCGATCTACTAGCAGGGATTCTGGGGGACATTATGAAGAGCAAATTATCTAAAACGATTCTTACGGCGGCATTGACGAGTGCAATGGCGCTGGGAGCTGGCACTTCCTTGGTGGCGCAGGACCAGCCGATGGACAAGCCTTCACCGGGTGTGAGCGTTCAGGTGGATCAGGGACCGCCGCCCGAGCAGACCGCGCCGCAATACAATGCGCCGGATCAGAGCGCGCCTCAGGATGTTGCACCTCGACTGCCGCAAGATCAAGATGCATACCAAGACCAGGCCCAGGCGCAGACACCGCCTCCAATGGCGCCGGATCAACGGCAGTACACAACGTTGCCTCCTGAGCAGTTGAATAAGCTGGTAGCTCCGATTGCTTTGTATCCCGACGCGCTCGTGGCGCAGATACTAGCTGCGTCAGAATATCCAACGCAGATCGTAGTGGCGGACCGGATGGCACGGGAGAACCCGGGGCTGAAGGGACGCGATCTGGCCGAGGAAGTGGACCGGCAGGATTGGGATCCGAGCGTGAAGTCTCTGGTGGAGTTTCCCACCGTGCTGGCGAACATGGACAGGGATTTGTCGTGGACCTCGGAGCTGGGCGAAGCCTATCAGAACCAGCGAGATGACGTGATGCAGGCGATCCAGCACATGCGGCACAAGGCTTACGACGCGGGCAATCTGCGAAGCACGCCGCAACAGCGCGTGTACGAGCAGGGGCCGGATGTTGAGATCCAGCCGGTTAATCCGGATGTGGTGTACGTGCCCACTTACAACCCGGCGTATGTATATGGGTATCCCGTAGGCCTGTGGCCTGGGTTCTATCCGTGGTGGGGATTTGGCGGCCCGTACATTTCGTTCGGCTTAGGCTTCCCGATCGCTCCGTTCTTCGGCTTTGGCTGGGGATGGCATGGATGGGGCATCGGCTGGGGCTTCCACGGTGGAGTCTTCTTCGGCGGCCACCCTTGGGCGTTCCGCAGCGGCGGGTTTTATAACCACGCAGCGTTCGTGCACGGAAATTATCGAGGATTCTCGTCCGCGCGTGGCGGATACGGAGCGCGCGGGTTTGTCTCAGCAGGTCACGGATATGCGGGCGCATCTCGAGGCTACGCGGGGACGTCCCACGGCTTCGCCGGCAGCAATCGCGGAGCTGCGGTTAACCGGGGCGCTGAAGGTAACCGAGCCTACGCAGGCAACCGGGGATTCTCCGGCGGTCAACGAGCTTTCGCTGGGCGCCAATCAAGCGCGCCGCGCGCTGGTGGTTTCAGCGGCAGCCGCGGCGGTGAGTCGCGCGGTTTCTCTTCGCATGGAGGCTTCGGCGGTTCGCACGGCGGCGGACACATTAGCGGCGGACATGCCAGCGGTGGACACAGCAGCGGTGGAGGTCACAGTGGCGGCGGACACGGCGGCAGGCGCTAAGTGTTCCGTATAGTCGTCACCGTTCCAGCCCAAATCGAAGGCCCCGCTCTTACGAGCGGGGCATTCTTTCTCGGACAATCTGGGTAGCGGCCTTCTGGCGGTTTTAATAGGCACGTGCTGCCTCTCGACTCAAAATAACTCTTGTCCTAAACGAGTTTCCTCACGATAGTTGGGAAGCACAAAAGAGTACCTATTGCCTGCTACGCTGCCGGCAATGGTGAGCCGACAAAACAGCATATCCGCCGTTTCGAAACAGGCCTGAAAACCGCGAGAATCATAATGGAGTAACACTTCCCCTATTCCACCCAAAAATTCTCTCGTGCGCGTTCGCTTTTCCGACTTCGTAACAGTTCGAGAAGCTATTTGAACTTTGGGTAGTGGGCCAGTTTGGTTTTGCACAGGCCCACCTTAACCGGTAAGTATCCCGTCACGCCAAGTTTGACAAAACTTGCAGCTTTTTGTATTGCTCGGGGATGGATTCACAGGTGAAATTAATCTTTGATGCAGTGAAAGACCTCCCCTCACACGAGCGGCGGTTAGCCATCGTCCGCGCCGGAGCGATAGCGCAGGTCTATGCGAGCTGTGATGAAGCAAAATTTACAGAAGTGTTCGGGCCTGCTACTTCGCACGCTCAAGAACAAGATAAAGCATAGTGGTTCCCATTTTGTCGTTTGCTGCCGACATCAGTAGGGGCTTCCATCCTCCGGCAGCTTCGCGTGCCAGTTGAGCATCCGCTTGTCCGGGTTCGCTGGTCGATTTCAGTAATTTGTATTCGTGAGTTTGTGGCATATTGCTCCTTTCGGTATGCTTCTTGCATGGTGCGATTTATTTCCAGTCGGGATCGGGAACCGCAGACTCAAAGCTCCCGGATACAATTCGTCCAGTTAAATGACCGGATGAGCATCGCACACGTCCGTGCTTTTCTGTTTGAAACCAATCGGCGGGCAAAATGCCTCCGGCGGCGAATTCATGAGCTGTCAGTTGTAGGTAGATTGGAAGTCCGTAGTTTGATATTCCGCATTGGGCTTCAGCTCGGTAAACGCCGTCAATTTCATCTCGTTGATCTTGGAGCCGCGTGTCACCCGGACCAGAATGGACTTCTGAGCGAGTGTATTCGTGTGCGTGATTGCAGTGCAGACACAGAAAGTTTCGCGGCTTCCCGTCCCTGGGCCACAATAATCGACTGGCAGGTTTTTCGTGAAGGATGGGAAGCGGGAGCACAATGGTCTCGGGACAATCAGTGTTCTTGCATGTCAACCAATAGAACTTCTTCATAAAGTCAGTCCCCTTTTTCCTCGGAACCGACTCTTGTGGTAAGGTGGGAGTCAGTTACCCGAATGGCTCCTCGTCCTGCATCTCCGGCTAAGAAGAATCAAGACGAGCTGCCCATGTTTACTGAGTCAGACTTCTTTACCCTTGTAAAGCGGGCTTGCGAGACACCATCTCGCTTGCCCGCTCCAAAAGCGCGGCGAAAATCAAGTTTCCGCAATCGCGGCGATTGTACCGGAAAGAATATTCGTTCAGGTAGCTCTGCAAGTACTTCGCGCTGACTGAGTGATACACGCCTCCGATTCCTCGTTTCACCAAACTCCAGAACCCCTCAATCGTATTCGTGTGAACTTCGCCCGCCACATAGACTTTTTGCGTGTGATTGATGCGATGGTGCTGATAGCCCATGCCGCGCAATCGAGGAAGCGCGTTGTAGGCCGATGCCTCATCCGTGAAGATAGTGCTGTCCGGCAGGACGTACTCTTTCACTAGCGCGTTGGTTGCGCTCATCGTGATTTCCGGGCTGACTCGCGCCACGATGCGGCCCTTGCGTTCCACCATTCCCGTCACCACCGTCTTGTTGCCGCGATCCGCGCCGAGCAGCCGCCCCGATCCGCCCTTGCGCCGTCCGCCGTGGTACATCTCGTCCATTTCGACTCCCGCGCCGCCGGGTCCGCCCAGCCGTAAATCTTCTGCCATCAATTTCCGAATCTGGTGGAACATGCGCCACGCCGTTTTGTAGGTCACGCCCGTCTCCCGCTGAATTTGTTTTGCGGAAATTCCACAGCGGGTGGAACCCATTAAGTACATAGCGTAAAACCAGAGTCGAAGAGACGTGCTGGTTTTCTCGAAAATCGTCCCTGCCAGCGGGAAGATGTGGTTTCCGCACGTCTCGCAAGCGTAGGCCGTCCGGCCTTTCACCCGGTAGTGCTTGCGCTGTTTCTCGCACTTGTGGCAGACCGCGATTCCCCCCGGAAAACGCTGCTCTTTGATCTGTTCTAGGCAGGCATCGTTATCGGGGAATCGCTTGTGAAAGGTTTCGACGGTGTAGCGGAGTTCGGCTGGAATCGTCTGGCGGCGGTTCATGCAACCACTATGCCAGATGTTCGCCTTGGTGTCAAGGGATAATTACCACCTTAACCCGGCTACCTAGCCGAGAAATGGCGGGTGTAAGATTCTTGCGCGAAGGCTGCTACCTCCCAAAGTAAACTTTGACTCCTACCTCAGAAACCAGCGGCTTCAGCGAAGGGGCAAGGATATGACCGTCTGCGTAGCTGCAATCTGCGAACATGGCAACCGCATCGTTATGGCATCCGACTCCCGAATCGGGGATGACGTAATGAGCGCCGATACGCCCATAGCCAAGTTCGAGTCTTTCAAAAATTGGACGGTAATGTTTGCGGGGAAACTTGGCGATAGCTGCGCCATCGTCAAAACCATCAAGAGAACCGTAGAAAACAGTCCCACAAAAGTGGACGAAGTAGCCATGATGCACATTGCCCAGCGAGCGTTCACGGAACAGAAAATGGAAATGGCTTCGTTCCCGATTCTAAGTTCGCACAATCTCACGCACGCTGAGTTCGTCCAAGATGGAAAGAAGCGATTCACTCCGAAAGAACATGCGCGGATCACAAATGAAATAAACCAAAACGGATACGGCTTTGACGCACAACTGCTAGTGTGCGGCTGGGGACAATATGAACCTACCCTCTTCACTGTGGACGAAAAAGGCTTAGTCCATCGGGATAGAGAGGGATTCGCGGCAATCGGGATAGGCCACATCTCTGCATATACCATGATGATGTGGGCTGCTAAGAACGCGCTAAACAGCTTCCATATTGATGCGAACCTATGGGTTACTTTGCTCTACGTTGCGGGGGCAAAATTTTTTGCTGAGAGAACTGACGGCGTAGGAACGAACACGTATATCAGGATTGCTACACGCGGGATGGAACAAGTCTTTGCGTTAACTTCCGACGACATTGCTAATTTACGTCACTGGTGGAATACGACGATGGCCCCAGGTTCGGGAGCTAATAATATTCAAGACGGCGTAGCTGAGATGCTAAGAGAGCGAATCCCGCGCCAAACCTAGGCGCTCTCGCCCAACGCCTTGCGTACCAGATCGCTGCCAATCGTGGAAGCCTTGACGGTGGGTTTCGGCAGAATCGAGCACAATTCCTCAAGAGTCCAAACGTGATCGCATAATCCGGCTTCCATCGCGGGAGTGACTTTCAGCGTTTGGTGAATCCGGCAAAAGTTATAGAACATGTAATGCAGGGCCACGGAATGCGCGTGGTTTTCTACTTTCTTGCTGAAAGCGTTTGTCAGGCGAGTAAAGCGGCGCATGTGCATCCGCATCGTAAGGTTCTGGCGCTCCACGTAAGACGTGCTCACATGCTTTGGGTCTGGATTCCCGCTGATAACTTTCATGTCAGAGCCGATGCACTTCGCCGGAGAATAGCGCGTGTGATTCTCTGCGGGAGCGCCGTAAATCTTTTGCAGCATGGCGTAATCGCAATCCATTCCGAACGCGCCTTCGACTGCTTCAAGGTATCCACGGTGACCGTCTGTAGTGACCTGCACGCGGCCAATGATTCGGCTGGCGCAATCGTTCATAAAATCCATTGCCCAACCCGCATCCCGTCCGCCTACCAGATACGAAAGGACCAGCTTTGTATCCGCGTCAATTCCGACCCACGTCCAAACATCGCCCCAGCCCTCTTGCTTCTTTTCCACGCTGGTATTCTTCGCTTTCGCTCCCACAAATTGCCAAATCTCATCGGCCTGTAGGCGGCGCACTTTCAAGTTGCGAACGTAGCGGTCATGGTAGGCGGCGCACGCGGTTCCCAGATCGGCCAGCAGTTTAACAATCGTGGTCTTGGAAACTCCGGTCATCCGAACGGTTGCGCGAACGGAACAGCCTTCGATGAGGCAGCTAACCACTTTGGCGCGGGTCGCATTGTCTAGGCAATTCATACTTACTCTTATACGACAGCCGCTTTAGCATGTCAAGAAAATAGTGCGTAAAGGTGCATAAAACCTGTGAATTTCTCTGGTTTATTAGGCGACGGCCAACGGCGCGGTTTGCTGAAAGAGGCTTTTCAGTCCTTGGCTGAATGCACTGCAAAGAGGGCCTTGCTTTACCGCCTCAGCATCAAAGGCAAAGAGTTCTCACCTAGACTTCTTCCACCGGGCTTTCGCGGCCTTAGCTGCAACCTTGGAACGCTCCGCCTTCGTCATGGTTTTAAGGCGGCGCTTTCCGCCGATCTGACCGCCCTTGCGCCCGATAGCGGCCATGTACTCAGAAATGCTCTGAGGCGCGGCGCTTCCGGTCACTTTGGGGACTTCGGGTTCTGGCGGGGGAATCTGGCCTGTGGAGACAGCGACAGTCCACGCGGCGAGTTGATTCGGATCACGCGGACGTTTGCCCTTGCCGATTGTCATATAATCCTCTTGTGGCATCCGCTAGGAACATTCCAGAACCCGCGATTGTATTCGGTCTGGTAGACCGTATTCTCGCGTTGCTCCATGAATCGGGAGCTACAGCGGAGCAGTCGATTGCGGCCCTGAAAGCTACAGAAGCCATTGTCCCGGTTGCGGATTTCCAGTCGCGTCAGCATTTATCGTTTCATGCCCATTAGTGCATCTTTTCCCGTTCGAGAAAGAATTGAGCAAGGGGAGTGCCTTCGGGAACTACGCTGTGCTGGGCTATCAGGGCGAGGATGCGGGTTACAGGTTCCGCATCGTGTATGGTGATAGTTTTCCCGCTGCTGAGTTCCAAGGTAACTTCTTCGGCGCTAATGTCGCGGACGAATACAATCTGATTCAGATTGAGCAGTAGTTCGCCTTCGGGGAATGAGAGGTAAACGAAAAGAGGGCTGGCAGCTTCGGAGTCCATACGCAACCCCATGATGCCACAGTCGGGATGCTAAAGCGAGGCTGTGGAAATTGAAACTGGTCCACTACCGAACTTTGCTCAACCTTGCGCCCTTCGCTTGTTCATCTCGCGATGGGCTAGATCAATGGTCGGAGCAGATGTGTCTATGGCTCACTTCCCCGGTCGGTGCGCACCGCCGGGAACACGGCAGCGAGCGTTACCCGCAGCACGTCTTCAGTATGCCGACTTTCTTTGACGTTTCGCCCCCTAACAGCATGGGCGCTCGCAGCTTGATCTCACATCCTCTCCTCGTGTGATCGATGTCGAACAAAATCAGGCCGACTTCAATGTCCTCGAGGCACTACAGCCAATTCCAGTCGTATGCCAATGCCACTTCCAGCGCCCGCGTGCGCGAGTCGCCTACGCCGAATTAATCCGGTTGACCGGGTCGAAGGCCGCGGCTCGCCGGCTGATTGCGCGAATTCGCTTGAAACGCGCATGGGAAGCCTGGCAGCGCTGCGGCAAGTCCGTCGTGAATGCAGTCTCATCCCTGATATTGATCTTGGTTTTCGTTGTCGTCGGACCGTTTTGTTTCTCTTTGTGCCGGTCGAGGTTGGATCAGGTCACGGTGACTGAAGATTGGCGCCACGCTATCCATGAAAGGCTTTGCCAAATGGGATCCGGCTCCGCACTGCGCACATTTTCTGTGACTAATAAATGCGGTGTACGAGGAACACAAACGAGCCCGCCCCGCAACGAGAACTCCCTTAACCTTGCCGCAATCAGCGTCGCCGTTACAACTTCCAGCCACGACCCATCCCCAATCCTATAGAGATGATGCTCCTTGCAGAGGATGGCGTTAATTGCTCGGTTCGAAAGATGATTTAGCGACCTTACAGTGCCACAACGAAATCCTACGAATCGCTTCCAGCGGAGCATACGTGAAACAGGCGCTGGAGTATGGGCGCAACGACAAGGAAATAATTCTGGATGCGGCGGGGAGTAGGCGCGCCTTTGGATGAACGATCAGTTTGTCAGGCAAGTCGCTGAACGCCATTCTGGGCGTCGCACACGGCCAAGCCCCTCAGCCTTGAACAAAGAACATACCGTCCCACGGACCACAGCGAGGTCATCGACAAAAAAACAACAATCCTCGCATCCCTTCGCATGAATAGTTTCCAATCTTGAGTTTGGCCCGCACCGGAGCGGCATTGAGTTTAATCGCCCGGGCGGGAAAATATTAAAGATTGATCGACTGGTGCCGATGATTGATTTGATCGGCAGGTTAGAGGTGGTTGCCGCTGGGGCGCGGACATGAGGCAACGCGGCTGTTGCGGAATGGAATTCGCGTTCGGAAGCGCAGGACCAGTCTTACGGTCTGCGCCCAAGTGGCATTTAACCATTAAGGAGAGGAAAATTTATGAAAGCGAGGACGAGGGATGAGGTCGAAGGCACTCTTCACGAAATGAAAGGCAAAGTCAAAGAGAAGGCAGGCCGAGTCACGAACAATCGAAGCCTGGAGACTAAGGGCAAAGCCGAAAACACCGCCGGTAAAGTTCAAAAAAAGGCAGGGCAGATCGAAAAAGTGTTGGAGAGGTAATGATGCGGACTCCTGTCCGGCACACCTTCGTGCCGGTCGGGACCGCCGATGACTTAAACAAGTCAGCCCCTAAAATGCAGCCACCTAAACCCACAATAAGGAGAAGCAAGATGTCAGATCAAGTAAATCGCAACCCACAGCACAACGACCCGCAGAAGCCCGGGTCAGAGCAGAAACATGACAACCCGTCCACCCAACCAGTTCAGCGGAAAGAGCAGGGCTCGTGCGACCACCCCAAGAGTCCGCAGTCGGAGCAACAGAAAAACGATCAAGAGAAAAAACAGGCATAAGGCGGGGCGGCTTATACGTCCTGATGAACGCGGCAATGAACTTGCTCGGAGGCCGCCGGACGCGATGCTACGGCGGTTTCCTTTTTTTGTTTTGCGAATCGAGCGACTTGGCTGAACCCAGCCCCGTGCGTCGATTGCAGTCTTCGAATCAAGCGGGACGGAAATGTGCGAGGCCAGCAGCGTACGGGATTTGGGCGCAACCGGGCTAGTCCGCCTTGGGAAGCTTGCAAAGTGCGGCCCAGGCGGATTTTCAGGGTGGTCCGGTGCACGAGCGATCTTCACTTGCGCTGTATCGAGCGATTCGTACCAGGAAGAAGGAAGAAGGCAAATGACTTGGTCGCGCATGCGGTTCAACGTTCGAACGAAAGGAAGATGAACATGTTGATACTGATTATCATCTTGGTATTGGTTCTAGGGAGCGGTGGAGGGTATTACGGTCATAGCCGCTGGGGTTACGGCGGTGGTGCGGGCATAGGGCTGGGAACTATACTATTGATCCTCCTCGTAGCGTACATGCTGGGCATCTTCCACTGAGAAGAAGTCCGCAGCTCGATAGTCCGCAGGCCTCCGAGACCTCGCGCCTACGCTCCAGGCAAATCCAGCACGATTCTCCGGGCAGTCTCATGCAAGCACCGGCTCACGGGCTTGAAGAAGCTCACGCAACATGACAGGCGTATAGCGAAAGCTGTCGAGCTTGCCATACGGCTGGAGATCGCAGTGGCCAATAATGACAGCCAGTTTGTTAGATCGTGTATAAAAGGGTCCGTAATAGACTCCGACTGGCTCGCCCGAGTGAAACAGGCTCGTGGACTCAACCACTTTGTTCTTGGGGACGCCGAGTCCACCTGCCATCTTCCCAAACTGATTGATCATTTAGTTTTTCGCCTGAATAGGCCGATTACAGGTTCGCCACAGGATTCCGATGCCGTCTGTCCCCCAGTCGCCGTTCTACATGGGGAACTGCGACATACTCAGGGGATTCGCGATTCATGCACCAGCATCTCCGGAGTGTACCCCTGGAGACTCCCATTCGTCGGATTGTTTCCAAGTCCCCCGTCATCCGCTCCAATCACTGGCCGGCTCAGACTTCCCCCACGCCGACGCATTATAAAGGTCGCCCCTTATGAGGTAAGCGTCCGAGCGTGATCTGGAGTCTCTACGGAGGGAAGAAGCCGTATGAGCAGTAGGTCATCGGTATCGAGGAGTACCCGCGATTCGTTGTCTGCCTGCGTCTGAACCTGAATCTTGCTGTTTGAGAAACTCGCCTCACGCGCGACGCACGAGCCACACAATCACCAGAATCACAATAATTGTTCCTACCACACCCATTCCTAGCATAGCTCCTCCTGGCGGACACATTAGGGCATCTAAGGTCACCCATTGCAGAGATGATAGGACGGGATTCCGGCTGTCGTCTGATCAAAACTAGACACTAAATATCGGCTTACACCTTGATTCGTCCGTCGCAAGCATGGCCGAGCGGCGTGGATCGAACACATTTCAAGAGAAATCATTCCGTTCATTAACCGAATGCTTTTTGACATACCGTGGCACTGATTTACGAGGCGATCAATTCTGATCAGTTTCCCAAAGCCCAAAGTTTGATACTGGCCATTCACAAGGTTCTTAGGGGCCGAGGAACCTTGAGCACACATTTGGCCCTGTGGACACCTTGATGTGGGAGGTTTCGATGAATCTAAGTGTGACGGATCCGAAGTTGATAGCGCTCGCGGCGGTGGTGATTCTGATTATCGCAGTGGTTACTTGGATCTACGTGCGAAGACGCAGGAGTACGACTGCAGACCTTCGACAAAAATTTGGGCCCGAATACGGGCGGGCGGTACTGAAGCATGGGTCAGAACGAAAAGCAGAAGCGAAATTATTGGATCGCGAGAAGCGGGTTGAAAAGCTCAACCTTCGCGACCTCGATCCGATGGAACACGAACGCTTCTTGAAACGGTGGGAGTCGGTACAGTCTCGCTTTGTCGATTCCCCCAAAGGCGCGGTCACAGAAGCCGATGAGCTGGTGTCCTCTTTAATGAAGGCTCGCGGCTATCCCGTATCCGATTTTGATCAACGTGCGGCCGACATTTCTGTCGATCATCCGCGAGTCGTTGAGAACTACCGGTCTGCGCATGAAATTGCGCTGCGGGTGGGGAAAGACGCAGCAACTACGGAGGATCTGAGAACGGCGATGATTCACTATCGTTCTCTGTTTGAGGAACTGGTGCAGGGACCGACGATTGTGGAGAGGAAAGAGGTGGCGTAGTGGCTGAACTGAAAAGAAAAGAAGAGGGACTTACGGCGACCGAACTGGCGAGCTACGGCATTCCGCAAAAGCAACCCGACAGACCCAAGCCGGTGAAAAGCCAAGAGCCGGAGACTCTGGATAGAGCGGTTGCAGTTTCGGAGCCTATGCCCTTGTTTTCTGAAGCGGAGATGGGAGACTTCCGATCGCAGTGGAGCAAGATACAGACTGGCTTTGTCGACGAGCCGCGCCGGACGGTCGAAGGCGCAGACAAGCTGGTAGCTGCGCTGATGCAGCGACTCGCGGAAGGATTCGCCAACGAACGGTCCGGCTTGGAAAAGCAGTGGGATCGCGGCGACAACGTCTCCACTGAGGATCTGCGGATTGCCCTGCAGCGTTATCGTTCCTTTTTTGACAGGTTATTGAAACTGTAACGATGACAGGCTTTTCCGATGTGGGAGGAAGCACCTCGACATGCGGATGTACGGACTTAAGCTTATTCAACGACAAGGAGAAAACAGATGAACCCGAGTACTCAGGACGAAATTAAAGGCACTGTCCATGAAGTGAAAGGCAAAATCAAAGAGGCGGCAGGCAAAGTTACGAGGAATTCTAACCTAGAGGCAGAGGGCAGCGCCGAAAAAAACACTGGCAAGGTTGAGAAAAAAGTCGGGCAGATCGAAAAAGTCTTCGAAAAGTAAATCCGGCGGACTCTACCCGGAGAATATTTGTGCGTTCGGGACACATAGAGTGCGTGCCCTATCCCTGGCCCTTTCCTTGGCAACCGCGGGTTACACGGCGAAAGCGGCGTTGGAATGTGCCGCCCTGTACGGTTGCGTCGCTCGCTCGATGATCGGTACCAGACGTTCCGGCAACTCGCTCCTCATTACGTATTCGTCCACCAGCCAAAGGATTCGCTCTGGCAACTCGGAGTACGCTGAAAGCAGAACGATCGGCAGGTGGGGAAATCGTTGCTTGATGTGGCAGGCTACGGCTTCGGCGTCCAAGCCTTCCAGCTTGTATTCCAGCAGAACGGCGGCTATCGACGCTTCCTCCAACAGCTTCATCGCGGCGTAGCTGCTGGACGCGATTTTAACGCAATAACCGTGAGATTCCAGAGTCGTTTTGCGAAGCTCCAAGGCTTGGGGAAGGTCGTCGATGCACAACAGAGTGGGGGGTTCCATGGCCACGCCTCCTCATGGATGGTTGCAATTTTTGGTTTGGCGTGCCGTTGCCCGACGCGCCTAGCGCGCAGGACACGGCACATGCCGCCACGACGTGGTGACGATGCGAATGGATGCAGCCTTTTGCCGGTTTAGACTGCCGCCATGATCACAAAATCTACCCAACCATAGGAACGACTGTCTGTTCAAAATTGATCACTTTCCAAAAGATCCCCAGACCCCGTCCCTGGACCTGGAAGCGATGAGTTCGATTGCGCCGGTCATGAAACACCGGAAAAGGTCAGTATTGCTCAGGTTGCGTTCAGCTTTGGGTCTACGCTGATATTAGCCCGTTATAAGGATGCGCTTTATGGATGACCGCCCCTTCCCGGAAACACGCTGCATACTCTGCAGCAAGCCGGTAAGCTTGCAGACCGACTTGGCTGCCGATGAGAACGGCAAAGCCGTCCACACGGAGTGTTACATCAAGCGTGTTACGGGTGTGCCCAGCAATCCTTCTCCAACCTCCATTGTTAATTAAATTCAAACGGCCCGCTTGCCGGAATGGCATCTCCGACATCGATGGTTGATGGTGAGTGCAAGCTGCCACGGTAGCTGAGGGTGCGGGCGGTCGTAAAATGGTTTCTGAACCGGTGGATTTGATCAGACTCGGCAAGTCCGCCCAGCCATGTCGCGCGCTAAACCTTCTTGAGCCAAGGTTGCCGGAGTCTCATACGCCCGTCATCATCCCATTTGACGACCGCTTCATCTTCGTTCGCTTGCTCAACTGTGCCCAATTCCCCAGTCGGCTTTCCAAAGTTGCCCAAACCCTCGACCCGATCTCCGGGAGTCAGTTCCTGGCCGGTGGCAGCCGGCTCGGCGAGGCGTGGTTTCCTGGCCCGGTCTGAGTCGGGAGTCGCCCCGGGGTGTGACAGGGGCGGACGGGGAGCTTTACGCAGTTTGGGTATCGGCTTGTTGACGATAAGGGTCATATTCCATGATCTCTTTCTGGTGAGGCCAGAGCAGCGGCCTGCGCTGCGACTGATCATCCCCTCGATGGATAAAGCATAGGCGTGGAAGCGACGGCTCGGCTGATCCAAACAGCACAGTTTGGACAATGTTTGCTGGTATCCGGCTAAAGTGCGGCTCGACGGCGGCTCGACGGCAGCGAGATCCGCTATAAGCGTGCCCTGTGTCTCCATGCTCATAGCTGGGGAAGACCAATTGTGAAATCAAAATGGGAAAGTATTCAAAACAAGACTTTCATCCGTCTGCCTCCGGCGAGTGGCGGCCCACGGCGCGCCCTACAAATCGGGCGCTCAAAGTGATCCAATGTGACCAGACGTTGGGCTTAGACAGCCTCTAGCATGTTGCATAAGGGAAGAAGTGAGACGACCGTCGCAAAGGCCGGTCCAGCTTCCTTAATTACGAGGGAGGCACTACATGGAAACCGTATTGATCGTTCTTGTGGTTCTGTTTTTATTCGGTGGCGGGGGCTGGGGCTACTCTCGTTGGCGCCGCTAGCATTGTAAAACGATCATGACCCTTCACATTTAACACGCAACGCACTACGCGGCGGGAGTGGCCAAGACCCATTTCCGCTCCTTAGAACCAAGGCAAGATTCAACGATAAGGAGAAAACAGATGAACCCGAGTACGAAAGATAAAATCAAAGGTAATTTTCATGAGGCGAAAGGCGAACTGAAAAAGAAGACAGGCCAAGTCACGAACAATCCTAACCTGGAGGCAAAGGGTAGAGCGGAACAAAACGCCGGCAAAGTCGAAAAGAAGGTCGGGCAGATCGAGAAAGTGTTTGAGAGGTAAATTGTGCGGGCTCCGTCCGGAGCAGGTTGGTGCATTCTTCCTCACGGGAACACGCTGCGGTCTGGCTAAACGCCTAAGTCAGGCTTAACACGAATCGCAACAACTCATCCATAACAAATTAAAGACACACAAAGGAGAAATAAAATGTCAGATCAGGAAAATCGCAAACTCCAACGTACCGATGAGCGGAAGCCGGGTTCGGAGCAGAAATCTGGAAACCAGCCGAACCAGCCAGTACAGCAGAAGCAGCAAAACCCAAGTGGACAGCCCAAGAGTCCGCAGTCGGAACAAGAGAAACACGATCAAGAGAAGAAAAAGCAGGCTTAGGCCTCAGGGCGGTTCGATTGGCATCGAGTCGTCATCCCGACAAACGTCGAAGTGGTTTTAGCTTTAAAGCCGCCGGCGCAATCTGTCGGCGGCTTATTTGCAACCCTGACACACCAGGCGGAGGAAAAGTTCTTATCAGTTCGTGACGTTTTGACGAACCACAGCCGACCCGCAGAGCGACTTCGATCTTGTTTTGCGTGCAGCGGTCTCCCTAAGTAGACCGGCGCATCAAAGGCGATTTCCCGCCGGTTATTATGATTCAAAAGTCCTTCAGGTCAGCTTCCTTAAGGACGAGTTTTCCTCGCAATTCGATCTGTTTCACAGACTGACCCACGAGAATGTCAAATTCTCCGGGATCAATATGCCACTGTTTGAGGTTAATGTCGTAGTAAGAGAACGAGCGACGGTCAAGCTTTACCGTAACATGCCGAGTTTCGCCAGGGCGCAGGTGGATTTTCGCAAAGCCTTTCAGTTCCTTGGCGGGACGAGGAACGTTTGCATGCTTGTCGCCGACGTAGACTTGTGCAACCTCATCCCCCTCACGCTTTCCAGTGTTGCTAATATCGAAGGACACAGCCACGTTATTTCCAGCGCGCGTCACGGAGAGACTACGGTAAGCAAACGTCGTGTAGGAAAGTCCATAACCGAAAGGAAATAACGGCTTGGTTCCATTATGTTCGTAGCCTCGATAACCCACGAACAACCCTTCTTTGTACACCACGTGCTTGGTACTGTCGCTGGGATAGTAGCTGTCGTGCACGGGATTATCTTCCCATTGGCGTTCAAACGTCACTGGCAAGCGTCCTGAAGGATTTACATTGCCGAAAATAATTTCCGCCAAGGCCGTTCCACCTTCCTGGCCGGAATACCAGGTCTGCAAAACCACGGGGACTGAGTCCAGCCATGGAGTCATGTCCACGGCCCCGCCTGCTGTGATCAAAAGGATCACACTTTTGTTGATCGCGGCAATCTGCCGGACCAACTCGTCCTGCCCCGGAGGCAAATGGAAAGTCCGATCTGCGCCTTCACCTTCGCTCTCCGCATCAAAGCCCACGGCCAACACAACAACTTCCGCGGTTGCTGCCAATTTTTTCGCTTCCGCGCTTACGACAGCTTCATGCTGCATGATTCCGAGCTGCAATCTGTCTCTCGGCTGGCGTGAGCGGCCACGGTGTTCTAGGACTATCTTATGGGGCGAAGTCTCGAAGGAAAGAGTCGTCCACGGCACCATGGTCATTCCAGAACTCCAATGATCGAAGATCAACTTGTCATCCACATACAGCCGAAAATAGCCGCCATCTTCACCAGTGGAGGCGACAAAAATATCGTAAGATCCGGCGCTCGTTGGAAGGTAATACCCTGTCCAGCGATCGGACGCCGTGCCTTCGGGCAGGACGATTCTGGAGTCGGGATCAAAATCAATATGCTGCTCGGTTCGTGTAACCGTGGGAGGCCCTTTTAACTCGACTCCTTGAAAGTATTCAGCCTGCAGTCCGCGCTGACCACCGATCTCAGCGGTCATAAATTGAGTTGCCTCTGCCCATTCGTGCAGGGTAGCCAAGCCGGAAGCATAGAAAACCTTTCCTGGTTCGCCAAGATAGTTGCTGAGTCCCTCAAGGAAGCTCACCGACTGGAAGGGGTGCGCGCGCGCGCTGCCTCCTCCAACCGGCACCGCAGTATACGCGTCCGGACCAATGACGGCGACAGACTTGATGGTTTTCTTATTCAACGGAAGCAAACTTCTCTCATTTTTCAACAGCACCATGCTTTCTCGCGCAGTCCGGAGTGCAACATGACGTCCCTGCTGGTTGTAACGAGTGATAGAGAGATCAAGCTGATCGTGGTCCAGCCATCCGAAACGCGCGCCGATGCGCAGAATGCGGCGCACTTTATCATCAATGGTCGCCATTGAGATTTTCCCCTGCTGGATCGCAGGCAGCAGATTCTCTCGATTCATGTGGAGCGCAACCGGCATTTCCAAATCCAGCCCGGCATTGACTGCATCCAGAGTGTTGTAATTGGCATACCAGTCGGATACGAGTATGCCATCGAACCCCCACTCTTTCTTCAGCACCTCGTTTTCCAGATGGTTATTCTGCGCCATGTACTGCCCATCCGTCAGATTGTAGGAGTCCATGACGGCGCCGACGTGTGCCTCCTTCACTGCCGCCTCAAACACGGGCATATAAACCTCCCGCATCGTCCGTTCGTCAATGACGGAATCCGTGTTGTGCCGGTCAAACTCGGAATTGTTTCCTAGATAATGTTTAACAGTTGCACTCACCCCCTGATTTTGGACACCGTTGATGAATCCAACAGTGATACGCGAGGCAAGGTACGGGTCTTCGCCAAAATACTCAAAGTTTCGGCCATTCCAAGGTGCGCGATAAATATTGACACTAGGCCCAAGAAGGAAATGGACGCCTCTAGCCCTTGCATCCCGACCGAGTTCTGTCCCCACCTCCTGGGCGAGTGCTGGGTTCCAGGTGGCCGCCAGCGCAATTCCACCTGCCATGGTAGTAGCGGGGCCAAAGTTACGCACTCCAAACGGTCCGTCCGCCATTTTGAAGCGAGGCACATTGAGTCGGGGCACGCCACGAGTGAAAAATCCATCAACTCCGCCCAGGAGATCAATCTTCTCCTCAAGAGTCATCTTGCTGACGATTGCCTCGACCCGCGATTCAATGTCAGCAGATATGGTCTGTGAGGACGCCAGAGTCGCCAGAAGTAGAACCAGTACGGTGGTTCTGAGCGCAAGAAACACGCGTGAGGTGGGATTAGTCATGTTGCGCATGATAGACAATAGTTGGTCGGTTTCGGCTCCGGTCTTTCATTTACATGTACGGCGTCGCGGCTGGCCCCGAAGACCATCAGTAGCACGATTTCGATATCGCCACGAATACTAAGAAGCTCCAAAGTAAAACCATCACTTAAGCGGCAGCTTCGATATTTGCTCAAGGTGGCTCTCCGGGATCTCTTGTGCCGCCGCGGCAGCAGCTGGCATCGAATCTGAGAGCGACATCCGGGCATGCTCTAGGCCTCCATCCAGGTAAAGCTTCCGGAAGTGACGGTGACGCCGCTTTCCACTCGACGTTTTTGCAAGCGTACCCGATGGGACGAGGACGATGTCGCCGGGTGTAATGCCTAACTGCAGGAAACATTTGCGGGAAATCGTCGCCGCGAGATTCTTGAGACTCTCCGTGAGAGGAGAGCGCACTTCTCCGACTATAATCAGGCACTCTGTTCCCAGCTGCTCGTCCGGTACACCAAAAGCGGCGAAGCAGCCTTCTCGAAGACAAGGCGTCGAGGCGAAAATGCTTTCGAATGTGCTGGGATCAATTTTCTTTCCGTGAATCGTTATTCGGTCCCGCAATCGCCCCACCCAGAAGAGGTGCCCATTCCGGAGGTAGCCGAGGTCTCCCGTGTGCAGCAATCCGCCACGGAGTGCACGCCGAGTTTCGCGGGCGTTCTGCTGATAGCGGAGCATCCGCGATGGCGTATCGAGACAGATTTCGCCTACGTGGCCATCGGGAAGCACGCGGCCACGGGGCGAGAGAATTTGGATGTTCATAGCAGGATGGGCCACCCCTGCGCTCACCAGGACGACCTTCTCCGCATCGTTTGTCGCTGGTGACACTCGGGCAATACCACGCTCATCCAAGAAGCGGCGATCAAGATGCTCGCAAGGCGGTAATTCATTGGCGCAGCTAAAAGTCGCTCCGCCGACGTTTTCGGCGCACCCGAAGTTTGTCTTGAGAGCTTCTCGTCTTACGCCCAAGGCCGCGAATCGGCGATGAAACGCATCGAGAGTTTCCGCATGAATGCGCTCTGCAGCGTTCCAGAACGCTCGAACATGGTCAAGGCGCACGCCCTCGAGTTCACTCTCCTGGGCCTTGCGCACAGTAAGCGCAAACCCGAAGTTGGGCGACCAAGTGATCGTAGCGCCAGTTTGGGAAAGGCTGCGCAGCCACAGTGCAGGCCGCCGGACAAATTCCTGCGGCGAGAGCAAAACCAACGGAATACCAAGAGCCAGGCACAAGAAGAAATTGTTGACCAGACCCATGTCGTGGTAAAGCGGTGTCCAATTTGCACATAAATCAGAGGCTGAAAGCGCCATGGCTGCTGCCATTCCGTCCAACGCCGCCAAAACCCCCTTGTGGTTCCACACGCAGATTCGCGGCGCTCCGGTTGTCCCGGAGGTGAGTTGCATGGCAGCGATATCGGTAGACGCTGGAAGCTCTGGCGCAAACGGCTCGTTTTTGAGTTCCAAATCTTCCAAGTCTGGAGGAAACAAAAACCTGGTCGCTGGAAAACCCCTCTCGATACGAATGCGTTCCGGCTGAATGGAGGGCGAACAGACCACCACGCGCGGTCTGGTGCGATGAATCGCGCTGTGCAGGGTCTGGTGCAGTTCCAAATTGCCTCCGACCAGTTCTGGTGGCGCAATAAGGAGAGGAACCGCCCCAAGCAAGAGAGTCGCAAAGAGAGCGTTGACAGTCCTTTCACCGCTAGGTAAAACGATGATGCAGACATCGCCAGACCGGACACCCTCTTGCTTCAGTTGTTGCGCGACAGCGACCGACTTGCTAAAGAGCTGTGAACGCGATTGCCAATGAACAGTCTCCCGAGCTCCGTAAAAGCAGATGCATCGCCCATCGGGCGATTCACTGAGCCGCGCCAGAATCTCCGCCTGTAGAGATCCGCCGGTCACTGGCTCACCAATCGTTTCCCATTTTTCAATGCGAACTCCTCAATTTGATTGCAGGCCGTGATGGCGGCTGGAATCTTTGGCAAGCTCTCCTTGAGTGCCTGCACGTTATGTCTAAACAGCGGATTTTCCAAGACCTCGGCCACGGCGCCGCGTAGCACGTCGACTGTCAGATCGGCCGGATCAATATACTTTCCCAGCATCAGCCCCTGGATCTGCTGCGCACGAAGCAACTGTTCCGGAATTTGGGGAACGACGACCATAGGAGTCTCGCAGTAAATTGCTTCGGAAACGCTGCTGTCCCCTCCGTGCGTCACAAACACCGCCGCCTTCTGCAAAACATCTGTCTGACGCACAAAATGACGTAGTTCGACATTGTCAGGCACCTGGCCAAAGGCTGCCGGCGAGAAGTGCCCGCTCAGCGAAATGATTGCCCGCCTGCCAAGCGTCCCCAGCGCCTGAATGCACATTTGAAAGAATGCCTTGTTATCCACGAAAACAGATCCAAGGGAGGCATAGATCAATTCGTATGATTTTGAATACTCCTCTATCCGCACTGTGGGACCGACAAAGCTGCAGTGCGAAGACAGACTTGACCGCGCCGGCTGAAGCATTTCCACACCCAGCACCAGATGCAGGGCTTCGTCGTTTACAAAGATATCTCCTGCGTCTGAGTTTCCGTTCAGATACTGGCCGTAGAACCTCTTCGCTCTCTTTTGGAAACGCAGGAATGATGACACGTTGGACATATCAACCGGAGACCGCTTTTCTTTTTCCGCATCCAGGATCGTACGCGGATCAAGAACAAATCCATTGGTCAGACATGCAGCCGGAATCCCATGTTTTTTGGCAACGATCTTAGGGGCAGCTGTGAATTTCGAATGCAGGATCAGGTCCGGCGATTCGCGCAGAACCTCGGCTTCCACGAAGTCCACCGTGTGCTCAGCCGTTTCCAGCAACAGTAACCCAAGCTCATACAGGTTCATCGAGCTGTGAAATCTGTTTGAAAAGTAACCCTCATAATTCTTGTAAGCGATAAAGCTGAAAGGCGCATTCTGAACATATCGGTGAAATCCAGGCTCGTTGTAATGAATCACTTGGTGACCGCGCTCCTGCAGCTCCAAAAGGATTGGCTCAATCGCGTGGTACATGCCAAGGTTCGGGATATGAAAAAACAATATCTTCATGTCGGCGTTTTTACTCGAAAAAGACGCCCCATCTGGTACTCCGGAAATAGCTCTTCAACTGCTCATAGTTATCGATTGCTTCTAGAGGGGACGCAAGATTTTGCTTCTTCATTCGTGTTGTTACCGATTTATACGGGACCTTCAGAAAGGCGAAGATCTGTTGCAGTGTGTCCTGCTGTTTCTCGATCAGATCTTCATAAATTACGTTGATTTTGGGATGTTCGGCAAAGGCTGCACCCCCTTCCGCAGCAGAGTTGCTTAACTTTTGAAAATATCGACAGCACTCTTCCGGATCCAGGTGCACAGGGGGCGTTGTCTGCAGGCCGCTTTTCAAGCTCCACCATTGACTTGTCATGTAGGCCTGCTTGAGTGATATGAGCGTATGCAGCATGTTCCTGCGCTGCAAATGAATCACTGCGAGAGACTGATCGGCGCGAAGGAACTCCCACGTTGTCCGGAATCGCTCATCGAGAATCTCCCACGCATAATTGCTTTCTATAAAGCTTGAGAACCGGGCATATTTCTCCCGTAATTGCGGGGCGGCATTGGACACATCAACGAGCTTTATGAAATAGTCCCTCGTCAAATGTTCGTAAAACATCTTGAAACCGACAGCCGCAATTTCCAATTTATAGTTTTGGTACACTCTTTGCCGCAGGAATGTGACTGGATCATCAAGAACTTCGAGCAGGCTTGTTTCAGGCAGCATGTCCAGATTGAACAATTCGCCATAAGTCTTTATGTGTGGGTGAGCACTCAACAGGGAGAGCAAGAGGTTGGAACCGGTTCTCGCTGATCCCAGGATCATAAACCGTTGGACCTTCGAGTCCGAATCGGTAGAAATGGCGCTCAGGTTGACGTTTGATGAGGTCACCGTGTTCCTAATAAGGTCAATTATCCTAAGTTAATACGTATCCACGGGATTTTGCGGAGCCTGCACAACCGCCGTTGTCAATGTCCGAATTTGAGCCGCAAAGCTTTTTCCACAATCTTCCGAGAATAGGTCGGCTTTGTACACGAGCCGGCACAACAGCGCTCCCCCATCATGACGCAGGTGCAAACTCAGGTCCGCAAATGAGTGAAGTTCCATAGGAGTCGGGATAGGTTCTGTCCGAATGCCGGCCCATTCACTATCCGCTCCCGCCAATGTTGGCATGAAATTGAATACAACTTTGTAAGCCGGCCTGGTGGCGATGATCTGCCGCAGATAACCGTATGGCAGGTCTTGATGAACGCACGCATCTACGAGGCTGCGACGTACACGATCAAGCAGATCGAGGAACGTCAACCCGTTTGGGACTGAGGCACGCACCACAACGACATTCATGAACAGGCCAATTATTTCTTCGAACTCAGGACGACGGCGGTCCGACAGGGGCACGCCTACCGCAACATCATTTGAGCCACAAAGCCTGGAGAGAAACAATATGAAGACCGCCAGCATGGTTGCTGCCAAGGTCGTCCGCGAGCGGCGACTCAAGACCACGAGGGAACTCACTTCTTCTTGCGGAATCGTGAACCATGAGGTTCCGGATCTTGTCGAACTCCCCGGCCCGCAAACGCCGTCGCACGGCAGCGTAAGAACAGGCAGCCCGCTTAGCTTATCTGTCCAATATGTGCTGAGCTTGTGGCCACGCTCGCTGTTCAGTTGTTCTCGTTGCCACAACACATAACTCTGGTATTGAACAGGTAATGGACGGATGCCCGGCTCCGAGCCGGTAACAAACGCACAATAAAATCGCCTGAGTTCCAATTCCAGCAACCGTCGGGACCAGCGGTCGAAGATGATATGGTGCACCGCAATCGCTAGAATGTGCTTATCGCTGGTGAGCGCCACCAGAGCAGCGCGGAGGAGCGGGCCGCAAGCCAGATCGAACTGCTCCAGCAGCGGCTTGACCTCCTTCTCCACCATTTCGTATGGATTTGCGGGCGGGAAGGTCCGCCCATCTACAGTCGTAAAGCTGACCCAAGGGGATTGGGAGATCAACCTCATCGGTTGTCCGTTTCGCGCGACAAACCTGGAGCGCAGCACCTCGTGACGCTGAACAATGGCTTCGAGGCTGGACCTCAAGGCTTCCTGGTTCAGTGGGCCATGGAATTGCAAAACCAGCCACAGGCTTCGCGCACAATCGAAGAACGGCAAGGTCTGCGGATCGCCCACGTCAGACTGCCACATCAGCTCTTCGGAAAATGACAGCTCCATACCGGATACGTTAGCCCTCGGGACGACCTGCGCCAGCGATCCTCTATGATCGCGAATCTGCAATCCGCCAATTACTAGATCGCTCACGCGTGCTCTCTCGCAGCCATTTGCCCGGTATTGCGCTGTATCCTCGCAATCTCTGAAGCGACTTGGGCAATATTCGCCGACTCCAGGAGAAAAAGCTCAAGCGGAATCTCCACGCCAAACGTCGCGGCGATCCGATTTATGCAGCGCATGGCCGCCAGGGAGTCGCCCCCGAGGCTGAGGAAATCGTCGTAGATGCCGATTTGTTCCGTATTCAGCACTTCGGACCAAATCTGTAGCAGAGTTCTTTCGGTTTCAGCGTGGGTCGGGGCTGCCGCGCCATCTTGTGCCGAGTTCCCGTTGCTGGTGCTTTCCATCATTCAGCACGGCCTCCCAACTTCAATACTAGTTTGCCAGCGATTCGAGCGCGGTCGCGAGAACCCGCCCCACATAATCCCCGTAGAGAATGCCTTTTCTGGTCACCACGATCGCGTCATCTTCAACCGCGATGAATTCATCTTCTTGAAGCCGCCGTACAACAGGTTCACAAAGCCTTACCAAATCGATTCCATGCCGTTTTCTGAACGAGCGACGGTCAAATCGAATTAGTTTCATTCCCAGAATTACGTCTCGCGTCATCAGCTCAAGGTCGTTGTATACATACCCCCGGAATAACGGCAGTTTTTCCTGCTCCAGCAGCTCGGAATAGCGTTCCAAATCATTCGTATTCTGGTATGCCCAGTTCCCAAGCGACCCGAACGCCGAGCTTCCGAAAGCGTAAACGTCGGTGCCCTGCCATTTGGTTGTGATGTGACGCTGGACGTATTGGCCCCCTCGGGTAAAAGTGAAGAAGTTAACCGGCTGATAGCCGACGCTGGTCAACTCTTCGAACGCGTAACGAGCCAGCCTCAGCTCTTCTTCATCCGAGGGTAGGGAGATATTCTGGCGTCTCAGGTTCGCGTAATACTCGGTGTTTGCGTAAATCTCAAGCTTGTACACGGTGATACTCTGAGCCCCACTTTCGATAGCGCGGCGAACAGAATATGCCCAAGTTTCTGGAGTCTCGCCCTGCAAGCCGCTGATCAGATCAATATTTACCACCGCGCCGGTCAATAGGGCTATCTCAATTGCCTTCAACGCCTGCTTTTCGGTGTCTCTGCGGCCTGTGCGAAAAACGATTTCATCACAGAACGATTGAATGCCGAGATTGATACGGTTCACCCCGTGTTGCGTGAGTATCTCGGCCTTGCGGGCAGTCAGGGACACCGGCTCTGCCTCGAAGTTGATCTCTGGATCGGCAAGTGTGAGGTTCTGGCGTAACGTCTGCATGACGCGCTCAATGTTCGCGGGGCTCAAAAGCGTGGGTGTGCCACCTCCGAAATAAACTGAAATCGCAGGCCGCTCTCGTAAATGGAATCGTTCTGTGGCTATCTTGATCTCGCGACATAGCGAGTCGACATAGCGGTCAATTTCACTGAGTTGCGTGTTGCGCAGAGTTGTGGTCTTGTAATGACAATAGGCACATCGCTGAATGCAATAGGGCAAGTGCAGGTACACGTTCAGCGGTTGTCTGTTCAGGCCTTGTTCTACGGCCTCCTTGCGCCACTGCCGAAAGTCGGGGTAATTCGTTACAAACCCCCGCCTGGTTACTTCCAAGTCATCCTGTATCACATTCAGCATTTTGTCCCCTAAGATTGGCTGTTTCCTGGGTTGCACTGAGCTTCCAGACGCTCCTGAGCTACGAAGCCAGCCAGAAGGGTAAGATTATTGAACAGTTCGACGTCCAGCACGCGATCATCAAAGTTGAGCCCGAATCGGTCCTCAATTCGCGCAATCAATTCGGCAATCAAAATAGAATCGAGACCCAAACCGCTCTCCAGTAGCGAATAGTCATCAGGAATCTCTTCGGGAACGATGTTGAGCTGTAGGTCCGCCACCAGGATACGCTTGATTTGCTGAGTAATATCCGTTGTTTCAATCAACTTATTTTCCACCTTCTCAATCACCGCGGCTAAGATCCGCTGCAATGACGGTGCGCGAGTCGACTGCTTTGCCCGAGCCGTCTTGAATAGGATTCATCACATCGGAACAGGTTCCAGGCAGTTTGTTCCATCAATTTGGTAATTCAATCTCCCCATTGCAGAACAAGATACTCCTAACCGAGCTTGCCCGCCAGAATTAGTTGGCCCGTTCAGGTTCGATTTGGTTTTGGCGGATGTAAAACGCCAAGTCGGGGTGTCGTCCTGACAAGCTCAAATTATTATCGGCAACACATTAGCAACTAACTTCGACGTAATCAAGCGTCAAATTGCCTTCAACCCGGCCATCGTGGTATTAGCGGTGTAATGTGGGCTGCCGGGTGTGCGGAATTGAGGGGTGTGGGCCACCGATCCTATATACTTCAAGCCAGGAGCAAAAGCCCAGCCATGTTGCTCATTGGCACATCGACTAACAGCACACACCAATAGGTTGTGTCATAACTTAGAACACTGTCCACCAATAGGTTCTGTCTTAGTTTAAAACACCAACCACCAATAGTCTCACTTGACTAGATGGCCGAGGAGTGGTAAGCTGCAACTTTTTCATGAACAAACCAATGGGTTGGGACAGGAATCTCACGTTCTTGTTTGTTCTTGGATTTGTAACATACTGCGGCTTCGGGTAACGCGAACCGCTTGATTATGGAAATCAATGTCGATCAAAGTGGGAATAGTGAAGCTGTGTTCAGGTCTAATGAGGGAAGAGATGAATAAGAGCCTACAAGTTCCAAACCTCTCAGATGTTGAAACTGCCGGTTAACCGCTCGAAAATCAAGCTTTTGGGCGCCTAAAGTTTTTTGTGCAATTGCACTGCCAGGGGGTACTGGTTGGAAAACGATTAGGAGTAAAGTTATGGGATGGCTGTCTCAGCTTAGGGCTATTCTACGGCGGCTTAGTCGTGCACCGGTATTCACGGCGGTCACATTGGTGATTCTAGCCTCGGGAATCGGAGCAACCACGGCCATTTTCAGCGTCGTTAATAGTATTCTGCTGCACCCTCTTCCTTATTCGCACCCGGAGGAACTCGTCGATGTAAGAGTTGCAGCTCCCCGCATCGGGATCGACGTTCTACCCATATCGTCGGGAGCCTACTTCACTTTTCGGGAAGAGAATCACGCGTTCCAGGATATCGGGCTCTATGATCCAGGAATCAACTTCAACGGTCAATCCGTGAGCATTACCGGACTCGATGAACCAATGCGCGTGGCGGCCCTGCCTGTAACAGCTAATGTGCTCCCCATTCTGCGGATTACCCCGCTGTCTGGACGATCCTTCACCCAGGAAGACGAGTTACCCGGCGGCGCGGACACGGCGATCCTGACTTACGGCTATTGGCGTAGCCAATTTGGTAGTCGTTCCGTGATTGGAAAAACCATCGACGTGGATGGCAAGCCGCACACCATCGTCGGCGTGTTACCACAGAGCTTTCGTTTTCTGGACTATGCCGACTTGGCCCTGCTCTTGCCTATGAAGCTGGAGCGTGAAGGGCCCGCCCTTAACAATTGGAACTATGTGGGCATCGCCCGGCTCAAGCCGGGTGTGACACTGGCGGAGGCGAATACGGATGTCGCGCGAATGCTCGACATAGTAGGTAGGCGCTTCTTCCCGTCGCTGGATAGCCAAAAAAAGTGGAGTCGCGCTGGGTTCGGGCCGAAATTGCAATCCCTGAAGCAGGCGACGATTGGGGGCGTGAGCAAAGTCTTGTGGATTGTGATGGCTGGCGTTGGCCTCCTGCTGGTGATCGCTTGCGCCAATCTGGCCAACTTGCTTCTGCTGCGTGCCGAGGGGCGAAAGGATGAGATGGCCATCCGCGTTGCGCTAGGAGCAAGCAGCAGACGCATTGCCAGGGAACTTTTCTCGGAGAGTCTCGTTCTGGCGGTGCTTGGTAGTTTGTTGGGCCTGGGACTGGCTTACGGAGCTTTGCGAATCCTGATCGCGTTAGCGCCCCCGAGTCTACCTCGGCTGAATGAGATTGGGATCGATGGAAAGGCTATCTTGTTCACACTGGCAGTGTCCGTAGCTGCTCTCCTGCTTTTTGGTTCTGCCCCAGCTCTTCAATATGCGGGTGCTGGTTTTGGAGGCGGACTGCGGGAAGGCGGACGGTCTATGAGCGAAAGCCGCGCGCGGAAACGTTTGCGCAGCCTGCTTGTCATCGTCCAGGTGGCGCTGGCTCTGGTCTTGCTGGTGAGCTCAGGGCTGATGGTTCGCACATTTCGTGCCCTGACCAGAGTTAACCTGGGATTTGTTGGTCCTTCGGAGATCCAGACGTTCCGCGTCGATATCCCCGAGACGATGGTGAAAGACCCAATGGATGTGACCCGCCTTGAGGAGGAGATTTCGCATAAGCTTGAGGCTATTCCGGGCGTATCGTCAGTGGGTATTTCCAGAAATCTTCCCATGGATGGTGGTCTTTGGGGGGAGCCGATCGCGATCGAAGGCCGTGTCTACGGTCCCGGCGAAATCCCCCCGCGTGCCCGGTACGGGTTCTTGGCGCCGGGTTTTCTCAAGACTCTGGGGATACCGCTGGTCGCAGGTCGTGAATACACCTGGAATGACATCTACAATGAGCCTCCGGTAATTATGGTATCCGAGAACTTCGCGCGCCAGAACTGGGGCAATCCTCTGAGTGCACTGGGTAAGAAGGTGCGCTCGGTGAAAGATTGGCGAGAGATTATCGGTGTCGTGGGAGACGTTCGCCAGGACGGTGTCGATAAGGAAGCACCTGTTTCGATGTATTGGCCGATCTTGACGTTTGAGATCGATGGCAATCCAGCCGAGGGAGTACGGCGCAAGGTGGCTTTCGCCATGCGCAGTCAGCGCACGGGCTCGGAGAGTTTCGATAAGGACGTGCGGTTCGCCGTGCGATCCGTAGCTCCCAACCTTCCGCTCTTCGATATGCGCACACTGAATAATTACTACACTAGATCGATGGCGCGTACTTCCTTCACGCTAATGATCCTCGCTGTTGCAGCGGGCATGGCACTGTTGGTCGGGGCTGTCGGACTTCATGGCGTGATCGCATACTCGGTAGTGCTGCGCAGACGTGAGATTGGTATTCGCATGGCAATGGGGGCACAGAGGCGTGACGCGCTGAGGCTCGTGGTGGGCGATGGGTTGATTTTAGCGTTTGTGGGCATCGCCATAGGAATCGGTGCGGCTCTGGGCTTCACACGGTTGCTGTCGAGTCTGCTGTATGGCGTTAAGCCTGCCGATCCTCTTACATTTGCCGCCGTCAGCTTTTTTATCGTGGCAGTGGCCTTTTTCGCGAGCTACGCACCCGGACGCGCGGCCGCCAAAGTAGATCCGGCAAAAACGCTCAGAAATGAATAGCTTCATTGTTACCACTTAGTTCCCGATTTTTGTTGGAGTAACGCCTCTGGCAGGACCACTGTCCGTTGTGCTCAGGGCTCGCGAAATCTTTGGTCTTGCTGAACATGGAGTTTCCAAAATCCAAAAGAATATGTAAGCCATGCGCCCTCGCAAAGTCAGTAAATCGCTCCGTACGGCGTTCTCGGCTAAGCCGATTTCTTCCCGAAGCAACCACCGATTGCACTGTGCCAGTGTCTCGACATGTTCCAACTGCGCGAGGTCAATGCATCGAGAGACCTGCAGCGTACGGAAGGTGGTTTGCAGCGTATTCGGCGGACCTGCCGAGTACCGCCACGTTTCACTTTTAAAGGGGCCCCATGTATTTTTCTCTTTGTGACACAACACTGCGCAAGGCCAAGCGATGAATAATTCTAGAATTGCACGCCCGATGGTTGGATCCGGGACCAGTGCCCGCGCCGATGGCCAGTTATCGGCATCGGCTGCAATCCCGAGGGTCGAATGTAGAAGAGATTTACCTTTGTCGTTTGCGCAGGAGCGGTTGTGGTTTTTGACGCAGATAGAGGGTGGTAGTAAGGCGTATCAGAACCTGCACGGTCTCCAGTTGCGGGGAGAATTGGACCGCGCCGCCCTTCGGCGAGCGTTGAATCAAATCGTGGCACGGCATGAGGCATTGCGCACAGTTTTCACGCTGGTCGATGGCAAGCCTTTACAACGGATTGTGGACAAGCGTGACAGTCAGTTTCATCTGATAGAGCATGATCTTCGGGAATGCGACGGGGCCGCGGCAGAGCTCGAGCACCTTATAGCCAAAGAGATTGGTACATCTATCGATCTGGAAGCAGGCCCGCTGATTCGTGGACGGCTGATCCGGCAAGGTGACGAAGAGTACGTATTACTCATAACCATTCATCATATTGTCTCGGACGCCTGGTCATTCGGTCTTTTTAGCAAGGAGTTAAGCTCTTTGTATGGCGCCTATGTGAGGGGAGAAGAAGATGGTCTGCCGGAGTTGGGCGTGCAGTATGCCGACTATGCGGTTTGGCAGCGGAAGTTGATGGAAGGCGAAGTTCTAGGAAAGCAGGCAGAATACTGGGAAAGGGTTTTAGCCGGAGCGCCGGAAGTATTGCAATTACCGGCAGATCATGCAAGGCCTGAGCAACAAAATTATAGCGGGGCCGCAGCCAAGCTGGTGCTGGATGGAGAGTTGACAGCGGGGCTTAGAGGACTGAGCCGGAAACATAGGACAACGTTGTACGTGACCCTGCTGGCGGGCTGGGCAGCGCTGCTGGCGCGGCTGTCGGGGCAGGACGAGGTAGTGATAGGAACGCCGGTGGCCAATCGGAATCGAGTGGAGATCGAACGGCTGATTGGATTTTTCGTTAACACGCTGGCATTGCGACTGGGGGTTTCGGATTCGTTCGACGTTAGCGCCCTGCTGGCCCACGTGAGATCGCAAGCTGTTGCCGCACAGGAGCATCAAGGCATTCCGTTTGCGCAGGTGGTGGAGATCGTTCGGCCGCCACGGAGTCTGGCGCACAACCCGGTGTTCCAGGTGATGTTCGCCTGGCAGAACGCTCCCAAAGGAACGATCGATCTTGCTGGGCTGCAGGTCAGCCCCTTCACTGCCGTCCCGCATAACATATCGAAATTCGATTTGACGCTGTTGTTGTGGGAAGAGGGCAATCAGATTGTGGGCGGGGTGGAGTATGCGACGGCGCTGTTCGAGCGAGGAACGATCGAGCGCTATCTGGGGTATTTCCGTGCAATATTGGCCGGTATGGTGGCTGACGACGCGCAGGTAGTAGGTCGTCTGCGGCTGCTGTCGGGGGAAGAGCGTCGGCGGGTGCTTTATGAGTGGAACGCGACGGAAGTGGAGTATCCGCGAGACAAGTGCGTGCACGAGTTGTTCCAGGAGCAGGTGGAGCGGACTCCGGACGCAGTGGCGCTGACATTTGAGAACGATTTCCTCAGCTACGCGGAGTTGAACCGGCATGCGAACCAACTGGCGCATTATTTAAGAGAGCTGGGTGTGAGGCCGGATGAGCGGGTGGCGATCTGCCTGGAGCGCGGCTTCGAGATGGTCATTGCGCTGCTGGCAGTGCTCAAGGCGGGTGGAGCCTATGTGCCGCTCGATCCGGCATTTCCGGCAGAGCGGCTGCGCTTGATGGTCGAAGATAGTGCGCCGGTGGCGCTTCTGACGCAGACCCATCTGAGAAACGTGTTCGAAGAGTTGGGCGCTGTGTTGGCGGTGATCGACATTTCCGCAACGTCCCGGTGGCAAGAGCAGCCGGAGAGAAATCTGGACACCACGAGTATCGGAGTCACGCCTGAGAAACTGGCGTACGTAATCTACACCTCAGGATCCAGCGGAGCACCCAAGGGTGTACAGATTCCTCACCGAGCCGTAGTCAACGCGTTCACATCAATGTCGCGGCTTCCGGGCATAGAAGCAAGTGACGCCATGCTCGCGTTAACAACGTTGTCTTTCGACATCGCCGTTCTCGAACTCTTGCTCCCGCTGTATGTGGGTGGACGGGTAACCATTGTCACCCGCGAGATAGCTGCCGATCCAAGACAGCTGATGGCATGCCTCGAGACCTCGCAGCCGACCCTGATGCAAGCCACGCCGATTACGTGGAGAATGCTGCTGGAGGCCGGCTGGGACGGTTATCCCTTGCATAAGGCGCTGTGCGGTGGTGAAACTCTGCCGCGTGAACTTGCGCATCGCCTACTACAACTTGAGCCATCGTTGTGGAACATGTACGGACCGACGGAGACAACGATCTGGTCGTCCATAAGCCAAGTGAAGAAAAATCAGATCGCTATAGGGCGGCCGATAGCGAACACGCGTATCTACATCTTGGACAGGTATGGGGAACCGGTCCCAGTGGGTGTGGTGGGTGAGCTGTACATCGGGGGGGTGGGAGTAGCGCGTGGGTATCTGAACCGGCCGGAGCTAACTGCGGAGCGTTTTGTGCGGGACCCGTTTGCCGCAGAAGCGGGCGCGCGGATGTACAAGACGGGCGACTTGGGGCGGTGGCTGGGGGACGGCAACATCGAGTTTCTGGGGCGAAACGATTTTCAGGTAAAGCTCCGAGGGTTCCGTATCGAGTTGGGAGAGATCGAGGCGCGGCTGAGCGAACATGAGGGGGTGCAGGAAGCAGTGGTGCTGGCCCGGGAAGATACGCCGGGCGACAAACGACTGGTGGCTTACTACACAGCCAGGGAGCAAAACAGTGTGGGAGCCCAAGCGCTGAGAGCGCATGTAGCGGGGAAGTTGCCGGAGTACATGGTGCCGGCGGCGTACGTGCGGATGGAGTCGCTGCCGCTGACGCCGAACGGGAAATTGGATCGGAAGGCATTGCCGGCGCCGGAAGGCGACGCCCATGTAGTCCGCCAATACGAGGCGCCGCAAGGGGCGAGCGAGGAGTTGCTGGCAGGCATCTGGGCGAAGTTGCTCCATCTAGAGCGGGTAGGCCGTCACGATAATTTCTTTAAGCTGGGCGGACACTCGCTTATGGCGGTGACCTTAAGCGAACGAATGCGCCGCAACGGCTTTGCGGTTGACGTACGGGCCGTGTTCGCCACAACCACACTGGCCGAGCTGGCTACAACGATAGGCGGAGATGACCGCAGGGTGGAGGTTCCGCCCAACTTGATTCCGGTGGGCTGCCAAGTGATCACGCCAGGGATGCTAACGCTGGTGGAATTGGCTCAGGAGGAGATCGACGAGATCGTAAGGGGTGTGCCCGGCGGTGCGGCCAACGTACAAGACATCTATCCGCTGGCTCCGCTGCAGGAGGGGATTCTCTTCCACCATTTGATGGGCAGCGAGGGTGATCCTTACGTGGTGGCCATGCAGTTTGCCTTTGACAGCCGAGCCCGGCTGGATCGCTATATCACGGCGCTGCGGGCGGTCATCGACCGGCACGACATTCTGCGTACGGCGGTGGTGTGGGAAGGGTTGCGGGAACGGGTGCAGGTGGTGTGGCGGCGGGCGGAGTTGGCGGTGGAAGAGATCGAGCTGGACGGGGTGGGGGGTGAGGCCAGTGAACAGTTGTATGCGCGCTGCCACCCGCGCCGCATGCGCATCGATGTGCGGCAGGCGCCGATGCTGCGGCTCTGCATCTCCTATGACTCGACCCAGGACCGCTGGCTGATGATGCAACTGCTACACCATCTGGCAGGCGATCACACGATGCTGGAGGTGATGTACGGGGAAGTACAAGCTCATCTGCGGAAGGAGGAAGCTTCTTTGCCCGAGCCGCTTCCCTTCCGCAACCTGGTAGCGGAAGCGCGGCTGGGGGTAAGCCGAGAAGAACATGAAGCCTTTTTCCGGCAGATGCTGGGGGATGTGGCGGAACCGACGGCGCCCTTTGGGCTGCTGGATGTGCAGGGAGATGGGAGCGTGATTGAGGTCGCGCATCTGGCGGTGGAGGAGGACGTAGCGTGGCGTTTGCGCAGGCAGGGGCGGAGACTGGGGGTCAGTGCAGCGAGTCTGTGTCATCTAGCGTGGGCGCGGGTGCTGGCCAAGGTTTCGGAGCGGGAGGATGTGGTGTTCGGGACGGTGCTGTTTGGGCGCATGCAGGGGGGGCAAGGGGCGGATCGCGTGATGGGGCTGTTCATCAACACCCTGCCGGTGCGCATCCAGGTGGGGGAGGAGGGAGTCGAAGCCAGTGTGCGGCGCGTGCACAGTCTGTTGTCAGACCTGCTAGGTCATGAACACGCCTCGTTGGCGCTGGTGCAGAGGTGCAGCCGAGTGCCGGCTCCTGCGCCGTTGTTCTCGGCGTTGCTGAACTACCGCCATAGTCCGACAGCGGCCCGGGCGCGGTCGCAAGAAAGCCCGCGGGTCTGGGAGGGCATCGAGGCGCTGCGGATGGAGGAGCGGACCAATTATCCCTTCAATCTTTCGGTAACTGACTTTGGCGAAGGCTTCTCATGTGACGCGCAAACTCCGGCTTCGGTTGGACCGTTGCGGGTTTGCAGGTACATGCATGTTGCGCTAGCCTCGCTGGCCGAAGCACTGGAAACCTGTCCGGCGAAGCCGGTGCGAGCGTTGGAAATATTGCCGCTCTCGGAGCGTGGACAACTGCTGTACGAGTGGAACGACACCAAGACACCGTTTCCCAGCGAGCAGTGCGTACACGAGTTGTTCGAGGAGCAGGTGGAGAAGACGCCGGAGGCAGTGGCGCTGGCGTTTGAGAACGAATTCCTTAGCTATGAGGGCCTGAACCGGCGTGCGAACCAACTGGCGCATTACTTAAGAGAGCTGGGTGTTAGGCCTGATGACCGGGTGGCGATCTGCGTGGAGCGCGGCTTGGAGATGGTGGTGGGACTGCTGGGAGTGCTCAAGGCTGGGGGAGCGTATGTGCCGCTGGATCCCGCGTATCCGGTTGAACGGCTGCGCTTCATGATCGAAGATAGCGCGTCGGTAGTGCTGTTGACGCAGACTCGACTCGAAAATTCTTTCATGGGATCCGACGATGGTCGGCCAATCGTCGTGCTGGACGATGAGGGTGCAGGGTGGATGACCTTGTACGGTGACCGCAACCCAAGGTTCGAAGAAATTGGAGTCAGCGCACAAAATCTCGCCTGCATTATCTACACTTCTGGTTCGACCGGGACCTCCAAGGGTGTCGCTGTGCAGCATGGCGGGATTGTAAATCTTGTTCACGACTGGACCACACGTTTCGGAAATAGGGTGCGGCGGGATGCACTGCAAGCATCGCTGTGGACGAGCTTTGGGTTTGACGTCTCGATCTTCGAACTGTTTGCTGGCTTTTGTCTCTCCGCAACTATCAACATCGTGCCTGAACAAATCAGAGGAGACTCACGGGCGCTGTCTGCCTGGTTCGTTGCTCACGGTATTGCTTTCGGATATCTGCCTCCTTTCTTTATTCGCGACGCGCAGCATGCGGACGCGCCCATCTCGCCTCTTCCCCTCGAACTTGTTTTGGTCGGAGTCGAGCCATCAATGGAATCGGCTCTGTACCAGCTTCAAAGAAATACACCTCGTCTTCAAATTGTGAATGGTTACGGACCCGCTGAAACTACGGTGTTCAGCACAACGTATCCAGAGATCGGAAACAGGTCCCGCAACACTCCCATTGGTCGGCCGCTGGCGAACACGCGGATCTACATTCTGGATGCACATGGGGAGCCGGTACCAGTAGGGGTTACGGGGGAACTGTATATCGGCGGAGCGGGAGTGGCGCGCGGATATTTGAACCGTCCAGAGCTGACGGCGGAGAAGTTCCTCCAGGATCCATTCACGGATGATCCGAAGGGACGGATGTACCGGACGGGGGATCTTGGGCGGTGGCTGGGGGACGGCAACATCGAGTTTCTGGGGCGAAACGATTTTCAGGTAAAGCTCCGAGGGTTCCGTATCGAGTTGGGAGAGATCGAGGCGCGGCTGAGCGAACATGAGGGGGTGCAGGAAGCAGTGGTGCTGGCCCGGGAAGATACGCCGGGCGACAAACGACTGGTGGCTTACTACACAGCCAGGGAGCAAAACAGTGTGGGAGCCCAAGCGCTGAGAGCGCATGTAGCGGGGAAGTTGCCGGAGTACATGGTGCCGGCGGCGTACGTGCGGATGGAGTCGCTGCCGCTGACGCCGAACGGGAAATTGGATCGGAAGGCATTGCCGGCGCCGGAAGGCGACGCCCATGTAGTCCGCCAATACGAGGCGCCGCAAGGGGCGAGCGAGGAGTTGCTGGCAGGCATCTGGGCGGAGTTGCTCCATCTAGAGCGGGTAGGCCGTCACGATAATTTCTTTGAGCTGGGTGGACACTCGCTTATGGCGGTGACGCTGGTGGAGCGAGTGGCCCAGGCCGGATTGAAGGCGGATGTGCGAGCCTTATTTACCACACCGACTTTGGCTAAGCTGGCCGCGAGCTTCGATAAAAATGCGCCTGCATTAGAGACTCCCGCGAACCGCGTCCCATCCCCCCAAAAAACTACTCCTTCTTCGCGCATCGTGGAATTGAGCATATGAGTATTGGCGAGTTATTGGCGGCCCTTAGCGTGAAGGGAATACAGCTGCGCAGAAATGGCGACGAATTACAGATTCGTGGAAATTCGGAAGCCCTCGACCCGGCGCTCATTTCCGCAATGCGGGAAGCTAAGCCGCTCCTGCTGAAGCACGTTTCTTGCCAGCAAGACGAATGGTGGACCCCTTCATTCACCATCCTGCCCGAGATGCTGTCGCTGGTGCAGCTAAAGGCGGAAGAGATCGAACGCGTGGTCTCCAGCGTGCCGGGCGGGGCTTCCAATATCCAAGACATTTATCCGCTGGTGCCATTACAGGAAGGAATCCTGTTTCATCACCTGAGGGATGAGGGAGCTGATCCGTATGTGGTTGTTAGCCAGACGGCCTTCGATAGTCGAGCGCGCCTGGATGCGCACTTGCAAGCAATGCAGGCAGTGGTGGACCGGCACGATATTCTGCGGACGGCGGTGATGTGGGAAGGTCTTCCAGAACCGGTGCAGGTGGTGTGGCGGAGGGCTGCCGTGCCGGTGGAAGAAGTGGAATTGGACCCGGAGGGTGGGGATGCAGTCCAACAACTGCACGCGCACGTCAAGCCGCCGCAGTACCGGATGGTTCTGGGGCAAGCGCCGCTGATGCGCATCTACATCGCCTATGATGCGGCTCAAGCGCGCTGGTTGCTGATGCACTTGCAGCACCACATAACGATGGACCATGCCACGCGCCAAATGATGCAGGACGAGATCGAGGCGCATCTGCTGGGGAAGGCGGACGCGCTACCGACGCCGCTGCCGTTCCGCAATTTTGTCGCCCAGGCGCGCTTGGGCGTGAGTGAGCAGGAGCATGCGAACTACTTTCGGCAGTTGCTAGGGGATCTGGAGGAGCCCACAGCGCCCTTTGGACTGATGAAGGTGCGGGATGATGGGAGTGGAATAGAAGAAGCGCGTCTGCAGGTTGACGCAGAACTGGCGCGCCGGGTGCGCGAGCGCGCACGCAAGCTGGAAGTGAGCACGGCGAGTCTCTTCCATGTGGCCTGGGCGCAAGTCTTGGCGAGGATTTCCGGCCGCGAAGACGTGACCTTTGGGACGGTTCTGCTCGGCCGCATGCAAGGCGGGAAGGGCTCGGACCGTGCGATGGGTGTATTCATCAATACGCTTCCGGTACGACTCCGAGTTGACGAGCAAGAATCAGAGGCGGTGGTGCGACGCGCTCATCTGCAACTGTCCGAGTTACTGTGGCACGAGCACGCTTCATTGGCTTTGGCGCAGCGTTGCAGTGCCGTGTCATCGCCTATGCCGCTGTTTTCAGCGTTATTGAATTATCGGCATGGCCGGGTTGACGAACAGGCGCGTTCGGAAGAGCGAAAGCGGGCACGGGAAGGTACGCGGGTCCTCTATATAGAGGAACGCACGAACTATCCCTGTACGCTTAGCGTGGATGATGTAGCCGCGGGGTTCTGGCTCGAGGCGCAGGTGCAATTGCCAATGGAGCCGATGCGCATATGCAAGTACATGCATACCGCACTGGCATCCTTAACGGATGCGTTAGAGCGAGCGCCCGGTAGCGCGATCGGAAGGCTCACAGTGCTTCCGGCAGAGGAGCAGCAGCAGCTTCTCTATGAATGGAACGCGACGGAAGTGGAGTTCCCGGCAAACGACTGCGTGCATCAGTTGTTCGAGGAGCAGGTGGAGAAGACGCCGGAGGCGGTGGCGGTGGTGTTCGAGGAAGAAGAGCTCAGCTATGCGGAGTTGAACCGGCGTGCGAACCAACTGGCGCATTACCTCAGAAAACTACGGGTGAAGCCCGACGACCTGATTGGGGTTTGCATGGAGCGGAGTGTGGAGATGGTCGTGGCTCTATTGGGAGTATTGAAGGCCGGAGAAGCCTACGTACCTCTGGAACCGGAGTATCCGGTTGAACGGCTGCGCTTCATGATAAAGGATGCAGGACTAAAGCTGGTTCTGTCGCATCACGGGTTATGGGAATCAGCGGGACTAGATGGTCAGTGGCTATGGATAGATAAACTCCAGGAGGAATTAGCACTTGAGGCGACAGAAGACTTCGACAGCGGACTAGACGCAGAGGCCCTCGCTTACGTGATCTACACCTCGGGCTCGACAGGAGAGCCCAAGGCAGCCATGAACCGGCATCGTGGAATCAGCAATCGGCTGAAGTGGATGCAGGGGGCGTACGGTCTGGAAAGCGCAGACCGGGTGCTTCAGAAGACACCATTCAGCTTCGATGTATCGGTCTGGGAGTTCTTCTGGCCGTTGCTGACAGGGGCCCGGTTGGTTATAGCGCGACCGGAAGGACACCGGGACAGCGCGTATCTGGTGCAGCTGATACAAGAAGCTGGAGTCACGACGGTCCATTTTGTGCCTTCGATGCTGCAGGTATTCCTCGAGGAGCCGGAGGTGGGGCATTGCGCGAGCCTTCGTCGAGTGATCTGTAGCGGGGAAGCTCTGGGATTGGAGTTACAGGACCGTTGCCTGCAGCAATTGCGGGGTGTGAAGTTACATAATCTCTATGGTCCGACCGAAGCTTCAGTAGATGTGACGTTCTGGCATTGCACGTCGGAGCCGCACCAGAGAAACGTACCGCTGGGCCGCCCGATCTGGAACACACAGATCTACATCGTAAATCCAAACCTCGAGATCGTGCCGGTTGGAGTCAGTGGAGAAATCCTCATTGGAGGAGTAGGGCTCGGCCGTGGGTATCTGCATCGGCCAGATCTGACCGCGGAACGGTTTTTCCCGGATCCCTTCGCCCGGACGGGTGGGCAGCGGCTCTATCGCACGGGTGATGTTGGGCGATATCGGCGGGACGGGGTGATCGAGTATCTGGGGCGGATGGATCACCAGGTGAAGATCCGCGGCTATCGAATCGAATTGGGAGAGATCGAGGCGCGGCTGAGCGAACATGCGGGGGTGCGGGAAGCAGTCGTGTTGGCACGGGAAGATACGCCGGGCGCCAAGCGGCTGGTGGCCTACTACACTCCCTCAGCGGCGACCGATCCGGAGCAGGAGGTTGTTGGCGCTGAGCAGTTGCGCCTGCACCTGTCAGCATCTCTTCCGGAGTACATGGTGCCGGCGGCTTACGTGCGGTTGGAATCGCTGCCGCTGATGCCCAACGGCAAGCTGGATCGCAAGGCGCTGCCGGCGCCGGGCTCCGATGCCTATTCCACTTGCGCGTACGAGCCTCCGCAGGGCGAGATCGAGACGAAGCTGGCCCAGGTCTGGGCCGAGGTTCTCAAACTCGATCAGGTGGGCCGTCACGATAATTTCTTTGAGCTGGGCGGACACTCGCTGCTGGCGGTACGGGTGATGGCGCGAGTGCGGGAAGCGCTGAAGGTAGAAGTAACGATAAAGGATTTGTTCGCACATCCAGTGCTGACCGATCTGGCCCGTGTTCTTGCAAGCGCCTCCTCGGCGGAGCTTTCTCCTATTGTCGCTGTAGAGCGTGGCGCACACTTGCCATTGTCTTTTGCACAGCAGCGTTTGTGGTTTTTGGCGCAGATGGAAGGCGTCAGTCAGGCCTATCACATGCACATGGGGTGGCGGCTGAAGGGCGGTCTTGGCCGTGTGGCGTTGCGCAAGGCGCTGGACCGGATCGTGGCTCGCCATGAAGCGCTGCGCACCATCTTTGCCATGGTTGACGAGGAGCCGGTGCAGCGGATCCTGTCCAGGGAGGACAGCCGCTTCCATCTTGTTGAGCACAATGTGCGCGGACGCAGCGATGCCCGCGAGGAACTGGCACGGCTGGTGGCCGAAGAGGCCGAGGCCAGCTTTGATCTGGAAGCAGGTCCATTGATCCGTGGTCGTCTGATCCGGTTGGCGGAGGAGGAAGATGCACTGTTGATCACTATGCACCACATTGTCTCCGATGGTTGGTCGCTGGGGGTTTTCACAAACGAACTGACCACGTTGTATCGGGCGTTTCTCAGTGGCGAGGCCGATTCCCTGGCGGAGTTGGAGATCCAGTATGCCGACTATGCGGTGTGGCAGCGGAAGTGGATCGAGGGCGAGATTCTGCAGCAGCAGGGAGCGTACTGGAAGAACGCGCTGGCCGGAGCCCCAGCATTGCTGGAGTTGCCGACATATCATCCCCGCCCGGCGCAGCAGGACTTTGCCGGCGCCCTTGCGAAACTTGGGCTGAACGGGCAACTGACAGCAGGGCTGAAGAGGCTGGGCCGCCGTCACGGCGCAACCCTGTACATGACCGTGCTGGCGGGCTGGGCGGTATTACTGTCTCGGCTCTCCGGGCAGCAGGATGTGGTGATTGGGACACCGACGGCAAACCGACGCCAGCTGGAGGTGGAGGGGCTGATCGGCTTCTTCGTCAACACGCTGGCTGTGCGTCTGGACCTGTCCGGTTCACCCACGGTGAGTGAACTACTTAAGCAGGCCAAGGAACAGGTTCTGGCGGCGCAACAGCATCAGGATATTCCCTTCGAGCAAGTTGTCGATATGCTCAACCCGGTGCGCAGCCTTTCGCATAGCCCGTTGTTCCAGGTCATGTTTGGCTGGCAGAACAACGAACAGGGATCGCTGCAACTGGAAGGTATCGAGGCGTCGCCTCTGTACTCGCCCCACCGTGTGGCCCGGTTGGACTTGACGGCGTCGCTGGGAGAGTCGGGCGGCGGCATCGTCGGAGTAGTCGAATACGCCACTTCACTGTTCGATGCGGCTACGATGGAGCGATATTTCGGATATTTCCGCAACCTGCTCGCAGCCATGGTGGCCGACGATACGCAGGCCGTTGACCGCCTCGGCATGCTCGAGGCCTCGGAGCGGCATCGTGTTCTCTACGAGTGGAACGCGACCGGGACCGAGTTCCCGTCGGACCAGTGTGTGCAGGAGCTGTTCGAGGAGCAGGTGGAGAAGACGCCGGAGGCCACGGCGGTAGTGTCCGAGGAAGAAGAACTCAGCTATGCCGAGTTGAACCGAAGGGCCAATCAACTTGCCCACTACCTGCGCGAGTTGGGTGTCGGACCGGACACACGGGTGGCGATCTGTCTGGAACGCGGCTTCGAGATGATCGTGGCGTTGCTGGCCGTGTTGAAGGCGGGCGGGGCCTATGTACCCCTCGATCCGTCTTATCCGCAAGAACGTCTGCGCTTCATGATCGAAGACTCCGCGCCGGTCGCCTTGCTCACTCAGACGCATCTGGAGGGGTTGTTCGCCGCATCCGATGATGCCGGGCCCGTCCTTCTTATGGATTCGAACTCTGTGCGGTGGAGCTTATATCCGGAAGCAAATCCCGATCCTCGCCGCATCGGTCTTCATTCCAGCCATCTTGCCTACGTCATCTATACCTCGGGATCGACTGGTACTCCCAAAGGCGTGATGGTCGAGCATCGGAATCTGGTTAACCTGACGCAGTGGCACTTGCATGCCTTTGCCTTACAACAAGGGCAATGCACGTCGAGCGTGGCGGGGTTGGGATTCGATGCCGTGGCGTGGGAAACCTGGTCAGCGCTTTGTGGTGGCGCCATGCTTAGGCTGCCATCTTTTGCGGCCGGTCGCGATCTGGAAGCCTTGCTCGCATGGTGGAGTAGGCAAGGTCTTGATATAAGTTTTCTTCCCACGCCAATCGCGGAGCTGGTATTTTCACGGGGCTTGATGAATCCGCAATTGCGCATATTACTGGTAGGGGGAGATCGCCTTCGTCATATTCCCAAACGTTCGTTGTCCTGCGCGATCATCAACAATTACGGGCCTACCGAGACCACGGTTGTTGCTACATCGGGGCAGATTCAAGCATCCGACATAGTTTTTTCCATCGGCCGTCCTATTTCCAACACGCGGATCTACATTCTGGATGCACATGGGGAGCCGGTACCAGTAGGGGTTACGGGGGAACTGTATATCGGCGGAGCGGGAGTGGCGCGCGGATATTTGAACCGTCCAGAGCTGACGGCGGAGAAGTTCCTCCAGGATCCATTCACGGATGATCCGAAGGGACGGATGTACCGGACGGGGGATCTTGGGCGGTGGCTGGGGGACGGCAACATCGAGTTTCTGGGGCGAAACGATTTTCAGGTAAAGCTCCGAGGGTTCCGTATCGAGTTGGGAGAGATCGAGGCGCGGCTGAGCGAACATGAGGGGGTGCAGGAAGCAGTGGTGCTGGCCCGGGAAGATACGCCGGGCGACAAACGACTGGTGGCTTACTACACAGCCAGGGAGCAAAACAGTGTGGGAGCCCAAGCGCTGAGAGCGCATGTAGCGGGGAAGTTGCCGGAGTACATGGTGCCGGCGGCGTACGTGCGGATGGAGTCGCTGCCGCTGACGCCGAACGGGAAATTGGATCGGAAGGCATTGCCGGCGCCGGAAGGCGACGCCCATGTAGTCCGCCAATACGAGGCGCCGCAAGGGGCGAGCGAGGAGTTGCTGGCAGGCATCTGGGCGGAGTTGCTCCATCTAGAGCGGGTAGGCCGTCACGATAATTTCTTTGAGTTGGGTGGACACTCGCTGCTGGGGGCACGGATGATTGCGCGAGTGCGGGAAGCGCTGAAGGTAGAAGTAGCGATAAGGGATTTGTTCGCCCGACCGGTACTCGGTGATTTTGTACGGGGAGTGGAGAGAGCGAAGCCATGCAGTCTGCCGGCGATCACGCGTGCAGAGCGTGGGGAGCGGGTTCCGCTGTCGCATGCGCAACAGCGGCTGTGGTTCATCGACCGACTGGAGGGCACGAGCGTGGAGTACAACATGCCGTTCGCTCTCCGACTGAAGGGAGAATTGGACAGAACGGCATTAGAGCGGGCGCTGAACGCGATTGTGGAGCGGCACGAGAGTCTGCGCACGCGCTTTGCGGAAGTGGAGGGAGAACCCTTCCAGGTGATCGAGCCGGATTGCCGGATCGAGCTTGGGTTGGAGGATATGAGGGGAGGGGAGGAGAGTGCACAGCAGGAACGGGTGCAGGAGGCGTTGCGCAGCGAAGCGAGGATGGCCTTCGATCTGATGCGCGGGCCGGTGCTGCGGGTGAAGCTGTTGCGGCTTGGAACAGAGGAACATGTACTGGTGCGGACGATGCACCATATCGTGTCGGACGGATGGTCGGAAGGTGTATTCAACCATGAGTTGATGGTGTTGTATGAGGCCTTTGGGGAAGGGCGAGAGAACCCGTTGCGGCCGCTGCGGGTGCAGTATGCAGACTTTGCGCTATGGCAGCGGAGGTGGCTGGAGGGAGGGGCGCTGGACCGTGGGCTGTCGTATTGGAAGGAGCAGTTGGCTGGGATACCGGCGCGGCTGGAGTTGCCGACCGACCGGCCGCGGCCAGCGCTGCAGACATTTGGCGGGGAAGTCTGCAGCATGACACTTTCCGCCGTGCAGGTGGCGGCGTTGAAGCGGCTGAGCCAGGATCATCAATCGACTCTGTACATGACTCTTCTGGCGGTCTTCGGGATGTTGCTGTCGCGCTACAGCGGGCAGGATGACATCGTGGTAGGTTCGCCGATCGCCAATCGCCAGGACGAACAAGTGGAGGGGCTGATTGGCTTCTTCGTAAACTCGCTGGTGATGCGAGTGCGGCTGCGGGGTGAGATGAGTTTTGGGGATTTGTTGAGCGAGGTGAGGCAGACGGCGCTGGCGGCCTATGAGCATCAGGATGTGCCCTTTGAGCGGCTGGTGGAAGAGTTGTCGCCGGAGCGGAGCTTGAATACAACCCCGCTGTTTCAGGTGATGTTTGCGGTGCAGAATGCACGGATGGACAAACAGCAGTTGAAGCGACTGGAGGTGAATCCGGTACGCGGGGGAGAGTTGCGGGTACGGTTCGATCTGGAGGTTCATGCCTTCGAGCGCGGAGGCGAGATCACGGTGCACTGGCTGTACAACCGGGATCTGTTTGACCGGTGGCGGATGGAGCAGATGGCCCGGCACTATGTGCGGATGCTGGATGCAGTGGTCAGGCAACCGGGCTGCGCCGTGGGACGAGTGGAAATGCTCAGCGCCATGGAGCGACAGCAACTGCTCTACGAGTGGAACGATACCGGGACTGCGTTCCCTGCAGACAAGTGCGTGCATCAGTTGTTCGAGGAGCAGGTGGCAAGAACTCCCGATGCTGTTGCGGTGGTCTTCGAGGGCGAGGAACTAAGCTATGCCCAACTCAACGCCCGGGCCAATCGGCTGGCGCATTATTTAAGAGAGCTGGGCGTGAAACCCGACGAACGAGCGGCCATCTGCCTGGAGCGCGGCTTCGAGATGATCGTCTCCCTGTTGGGCGTGCTCAAGGCCGGGGGCGCCTACGTCCCTCTCGATCCAGATTATCCCATCGAGCGATTACGATTAATGCTTCAGGACGCTCAGCCGGTGGCTTTGTTGACACACACTAAGCTGCGGGAGTTGTTGAGTGGAATTGGCGGAAAGCTTCCCGTGGTGGTTCTGAAGGACGCTGCGGCGTGGGAGAGTTATCCCGAAAGGGATCTGGATTGCGCAACGATCGGTGTCACTCCCGATCATCTGGCGTATGTAATTTACACTTCCGGATCCACCGGTGTGCCCAAGGGCGTGATGGTCGAACATCGTGGGGTAGTTCGCTTAGTGCGGAACACGAATTATGTACAACTTTCCCCCGATGATGTGATTGCTCAGGCATCGAACGCTTCATTTGATGCGGTGACATTCGAGATATGGGGGGCCTTGCTGGCGGGTGCGCGTCTAGTGAACATCAAGAAGGATACGTTGCTGTCGCCTATGGATCTAGCCAGGGATATTCAGAAGAACAAAATTACGACACTCTTTTTAACTACGGCACTTTTTAACCAGATTGCATCCGATGCAGTAGAAGCATTCGCTAACTTCCGCTATCTGCTATTTGGAGGCGAGCGGGTAGAGCCCCGTTGGGTGGAGCGTGTGCTTGGCGAGGTCAAAGTCGAGCACTTCTTGCATGTTTATGGGCCCACCGAGACCATCACATATGCCACGTGGTATGAAGTAAAAGCGGTAGAAGAGGGCAAGACAGTTCCGATCGGGCGGCCGATTTCGAACACGCGGGTGTACATTCTTGACGCTCAGGGCGAGCCGGTACCGGCAGGGGTTGCGGGAGAGCTGTACATTGGCGGAGCGGGAGTGGCGCGGGGTTATCTGAACCGGCCGGAGCTGACGGCGGAAAAGTTCCTCAAGGATCCATTCACGGATGATCCGAACGGACGGATGTACCGGACGGGGGATCTTGGCCGTTGGCTTCCCGACGGCAACATCGAGTTTCTCGGCCGCAACGATTTTCAGGTGAAGATCCGCGGCTTCCGTATAGAGTTGGGTGAAATCGAAGCGGCATTGCGTAGCGATGCGCGTGTTCAGGATGCTGTTGTAACGGTGGAGGGCGAGGGCGAGGAGAAACGGCTTCTTGGATATGTGGTTGCAGGCGCTGAAGAGCCAGAGCAGGACAGCCAAAAAGCCGAATTCATAGAGGATTGGCACCAGCTCTACGAGGGGCTCTACGGCCAGGGACGGGACGCGGCTGGGGATTTGAATCTAACCGGCTGGGAGAGCAGTTATAGCGGGGAGATGATTCCTGTCGAGGAGATGCGGATCTGGATCAAGGAGACCGTGGCGCAGTTGCGGGGGTTGAATCCGCGGCGCGTTCTGGAGGTTGGCTGCGGGTCAGGTCTTTTGCTCACGCGGCTGGCAGCAAATTGCGAGAGTTATATCGGAATCGATTTCTCTCAAGAGGTACTGCGGCAGCTGAAGGGGTATCTGTTTTCCCGCCCGGATCTCAGTCATGTGCAATTGCGGGAAGGGATGGCGCATGAGCTTTCGTTCCTCGGCGACGACAGTGTGGATCTGGTTATCTTGAATTCCATCGTGCAATATTTTCCGGGCACGGATTATCTTCTGCAGGCATTGGAGCAGGCAGTACGGGTGACGAAGAAGGGTGGGCACATATTCGTCGGGGACGTACGCAACCTGGCGTTGCAGGAGGCATATCATGCATCGGTGCAGCTGTACAAGGCGGGGGCAGATCTAACGCTGGCGGAATTGCGCAGGCTGATGGGGCAAGGCAAGCGGAAAGAAAAGGAGCTGCTCATCGATGCGGAGCTATTTGCAGAGCTGGGAAGGTCGTGGAAGAAGGTCGGCCGCGTAAAGAGCGGATTGAAGAAGGGCGATTATGACAATGAGTTGATCCGGTTCCGGTATGACGTAGTGCTGGAGATAGGGGAGAAGGAGGAGATCGGGGTGCCGGATCGCTGGGTGGATTGGGATGAGGATGGCGCGTGGCGGGTAGAGTTGGAGGAGATGCTGGCCTTGCGTCCGGAATCAGGAGTCGGCGTCCGCGGGATTCGGGATGCTCGAACGGCGTGGGCTGTAGAGGCGGTTCGCGTGATCGATGGCGAAGCCTCCGTAAGCAACGCCGTGCAGCTGAAGGAGCTTTGCGCAAAGATTTCGGGAGAAGATCCGAATGCCTTCATGCAATGGGCGGAGCATCTAGGGGTGGAATATTGTTGGCGGGGATTTGGGAAGGATGGAATTTATGAAGCGATATTCAATCCTCGTTGGCAACGGCGGCAGATCAAGACAGAGACACCACGGCAGTCCTACCGGAGGTTCGGCAATTCCCCGGCTCGCAATATGGCGGAAGGCGGGCTAGGGCGAGTACTGCGGGACAACCTGCGTTCGAAGCTGCCAGAGTACATGGTACCTGCGACCGTCATGGTGCTTGAGGCATGGCCGCTGACGCCGAACGGCAAGTTGGATCGCAAGGCGCTGCCGGCACCGGAGATGGTTTCGATGGCGGCATGGCGGGCACCGCGAACCCCGCAGGAGGAGATTCTGTGTTCTCTTTTTGCCGAGGTTCTGGGTCTGGAGAAGGTGGGTCTGGACGATCACTTCTTCGATCTGGGAGGTCATTCGCTGATGGCCACGCGGCTGGTGAGCCGTATCCGGACTACATTGGGCGTGGAGTTGGCGATTCGGACGTTATTCGAGTTTCCCACTGTAGGTGAGCTTGGTCCGCGTCTGCGGGAAAGCGTGGAGGAGAGCCGATCTCCGCTGGCGGCGGGGAAACGGCCGGAAAAGCTTCCGCTGTCGCATGCGCAACAGCGGCTGTGGTTCATCGACCGACTGGAGGGCACGAGCGTGGAGTACAACATGCCGTTCGCTCTCCGACTGAAGGGAGAATTGGACAGAACGGCATTAGAGCGGGCGCTGAACGCGATTGTGGAGCGGCACGAGAGTCTGCGCACGCGCTTTGCGGAAGTGGAGGGAGAACCCTTCCAGGTGATCGAGCCGGATTGCCGGATCGAGCTTGGGTTGGAGGATATGAGGGGAGGGGAGGAGAGTGCACAGCAGGAACGGGTGCAGGAGGCGTTGCGCAGCGAAGCGAGGATGGCCTTCGATCTGATGCGCGGGCCGGTGCTGCGGGTGAAGCTGTTGCGGCTTGGAACAGAGGAACATGTACTGGTGCGGACGATGCACCATATCGTGTCGGACGGATGGTCGGAAGGTGTATTCAACCATGAGTTGATGGTGTTGTATGAGGCCTTTGGGGAAGGGCGAGAGAACCCGTTGCGGCCGCTGCGGGTGCAGTATGCAGACTTTGCGCTATGGCAGCGGAGGTGGCTGGAGGGAGGGGCGCTGGACCGTGGGCTGTCGTATTGGAAGGAGCAGTTGGCTGGGATACCGGCGCGGCTGGAGTTGCCGACCGACCGGCCGCGGCCAGCGCTGCAGACATTTGGCGGGGAAGTCTGCAGCATGACACTTTCCGCCGTGCAGGTGGCGGCGTTGAAGCGGCTGAGCCAGGATCATCAATCGACTCTGTACATGACTCTTCTGGCGGTCTTCGGGATGTTGCTGTCGCGCTACAGCGGGCAGGATGACATCGTGGTAGGTTCGCCGATCGCCAATCGCCAGGACGAACAAGTGGAGGGGCTGATTGGCTTCTTCGTAAACTCGCTGGTGATGCGAGTGCGGCTGCGGGGTGAGATGAGTTTTGGGGATTTGTTGAGCGAGGTGAGGCAGACGGCGCTGGCGGCCTATGAGCATCAGGATGTGCCCTTTGAGCGGCTGGTGGAAGAGTTGTCGCCGGAGCGGAGCTTGAATACAACCCCGCTGTTTCAGGTGATGTTTGCGGTGCAGAATGCACGGATGGACAAACAGCAGTTGAAGCGACTGGAGGTGAATCCGGTACGCGGGGGAGAGTTGCGGGTACGGTTCGATCTGGAGGTTCATGCCTTCGAGCGCGGAGGCGAGATCACGGTGCACTGGCTGTACAACCGGGATCTGTTTGACCGGTGGCGGATGGAGCAGATGGCCCGGCACTATGTGCGGATGCTGGATGCAGTGGTCAGGCAACCGGGCTGCGCCGTGGGACGAGTGGAAATGCTCAGCGCCATGGAGCGACAGCAACTGCTCTACGAGTGGAACGATACCGGGACTGCGTTCCCTGCAGACAAGTGCGTGCATCAGTTGTTCGAGGAGCAGGTGGCAAGAACTCCCGATGCTGTTGCGGTGGTCTTCGAGGGCGAAGAACTAAGCTATGGGGGGCTGAACCGGCGAGCGAACCAACTGGCGCATTATCTACGCAAAATGGGAGTAGGAACGGGTGACACGGTCGCGGTTCTGCTTGATCGTTCCATCGATCTCGTTGTGGCGGAGATCGCCGTTCTGAAGTGCAGTGCAGCCTATGTACCGATCGATGCCGCCTATTCGGAAGAACGCAAGGCCTTCCTCATCTCCGACTGCGAAGCGCGAGCCGTGCTCGTATGCGAAGAGGCCACACTTCCCGGAGGGCTTTCCGCGGCAAGGGTCAATATCGATAAACTGATTCTCGATGAAGAAGCCACCACCGACTTATACAGGCCACTGGATGGAGAAGCGTTGGCTTACATCATGTACACCTCGGGATCGACAGGCCAACCGAAGGGCGTCATGGTGCCTCATCGCGGGATCACCCGGTTGATATGGAATAACAATTACGCGCAGTTCAGCAAGGAAGACCGGGTGGCGTTTGGCGTCAATCCGTCATTCGATGTCTCGACTCTGGAGGTCTGGGCGCCACTGCTGAACGGTGGCTGCATCGTGATTATCAGACAGAAAACCTTGCTTGATCCTGCAGGGTTTGGCCGGGCGCTCGAGCAACAGGCGGTCACTATTCTGTGGCTTACGGTCGGTCTCTTCAATCAGTATGCGCACATATTGCAGAAGCAATTTGCGGGTTTACGTTACCTGATGAGCGGGGGTGACGTTCTGGATCCTGCAGTCGTGGCTCGGGTGTTGAGCAACCATGCTCCCCGGCACCTTCTCAATGGCTATGGCCCGACGGAGAGCACGACTTTCACTACCACCTACGAAATCTCTGCGGTGCGGGAAGACGGATCGAGCATTCCGATCGGGCGGCCGATTTCGAACACGCAGGTGTACATTCTTGACGCTCAGGGCGAGCCGGTACCGGTAGGGGTTGTGGGAGAGCTGTACGTTGGCGGAGCGGGAGTGGCGCTGGGTTATCTGAACCGGCCGGAGCTGACGGCGGAGAAGTTCGTGCAAGATCCGTTCAGCGGGCAGGCTGGAGCGCGGATGTACCGGACAGGGGACCTTGGCCGTTGGCTTAGGGACGGCAACATCGAGTTTCTAGGCCGCAACGATTTTCAGGTGAAGATCCGCGGCTTCCGTATCGAGTTAGGTGAGATCGAAGCCCGGCTGGCGAAACACCCTGTAGTTCGCGAGGCGGTGGTGGTCGCCCGCGAGGAAACGCCTGGCGACAAGCGGCTGGTGGCTTACTACACCACGTCACGGAACGACGGGTCGGAGGCGAATGCTACCAGCGCAGAGCAGTTGCGCGACTACCTGTCCGCGAGCCTGCCGGAGTACATGGTTCCTGCGGCCTTCATGGCGCTTGAGGCGTGGCCTCTGACCTCGAACGGCAAGCTGGACCGCAGGGCGCTGCCAGCGCCGGAGATGGATTTCCATATCGTCCACAGCTGTGAGCCGCCGCAAGGCGATGTAGAGACAATGCTGGCTGCTATCTGGGCCGAGACGTTAAGGCTGGACCGGGTCAACAGACACGATGACTTCTTCCGACTCGGCGGACATTCACTGCTCACTTTGCGAGTCGTGACATTACTCCAGCAAAGAGGCTTCATCATCACCGTCGCGGATCTATTCGCGAATCCGACCATCGAATCCCTGGCTGCTAAACTCAAGACCCGCGAAAGACCGGATTCCGCGGACATCGCAATACAAATCAATGGCGGTAGCGCAGATCGCCCGCTCTTCTTGACACACTGCGGAAACGGTGAATTGCTGTACGCCTCAGCCGTGGCCCCCCACATCGATAGGAATATTCCACTCTACGGTTTGCCAGCCATGCCAGCCGATCGAGTGCAACCGGAAACCATTGAAGAAATGGCAACTCGAATGGTGCGCATGATTCGTTCAGTGCAGCCGGCCGGTCCCTACCGTATTGCCGGCTGGTCGGGCGGTGGAACCATCGCTTATGAGATTGCCACGCAACTCATCGGCGCACATGAACAGGTGGAATTTATTGCCATGTTTGATACGTGCTGCCCCCGGTCGAGCGCTGTGGCCAGACGAGCCAGGATCGATTTTAATGTCAGCGCCTTCCTGCTGGGTCTCATTGAATCTGCCGGAACGAAGAGGGATGGGCGAAAAGCGGCACTTGATTCGATAAGAGCGAGCTTGCATACAATGGACTTCGCCGCTGTTGTTCAGGAGTGTGACAGGTTATCACTTACTCCGGACACACTTAAATATCTTACCATTGCACAGACCCGCTCAAAGCTTGCCCGCACGCACTCGCTAGTTGTGGCAGCTGCGCGCTATCAGCCTCACCCACTTCACATTCCTGTCCATCTCTTTCCCGCTCTGGATGCACAGGACAGCGGTAACTCAGATCCACATCGCGGCTGGAATGATGTTGTTCCAAGTGACCTACTTCGTATAACTCCTGTGCCTGGCTCACACCATTCAATGCTAAGAAGTCCGAATGTTGAACTGCTTGGTCGATCCCTAACGCAGGCGATTTCTTGCTGCGGCCGAGTCTTCGGCTTGTAATCGCATTGCATTCGCCTAATGCCCTCCTCGAAACCGGACTGCGCATGTGCCCTGCGGAGAAAAGCCGGGACAGTGACCCCGTGGTCAGTTGAGCAGTCCGTATGGATTGGAGGAAGCGCTCCGCCGTTGGTTCATTCCGAGCACTTGATGACGAGTCTGTGGTGCGATCCGAACAATAATGATTTCCTCCGCAGCCCGAGGTTTCGAGCCGGGCAAATTGCCCTTGCTTTCGCACGGCGGCCAGGACGCGGTAACCGTTTTCCGCCAGGGTAAAGGTTGCCGCGCGGCCGATTCCACTCGAAGTGCCGGTGACCAGGATCCAGTTGGCGGAGTTTGTTGACTTCACGAAGGGAGACCTCCTTTGGATGCCTTTGTGAGTCCGAGCAGCTTTGCGAGCTGGGCGTCGACCATCCTCGCAGGAAGAAGTCGCGGCAAAGTCCAGTTCTTGAAACGTTGCGGAATGACCGCGTAGCGTGCCTTCGGTTTCGCCGTGCTGAGTGCTACGTGGACGGCTTCGCCCAGACGCTCAGGGGATAAGCCATTAGTACGTGCTTCGTTGACGATCCACTTCTGGAAGTTCTGCACCGCCTCCCAATACTCGGTCTGCTTGAACTCACTCAGATCTTCTTTTTCGCCCTTGTCGTACATCGCCGTGTTCACGGTGCCCGGTTCAATGATCACGACGTCGATGCCAAATAGCATCAGTTCTCGGCGCAGTGCGTCCGACATGCCTTCAAGACCAAATTTGGAAGCGCTATAGGCACCGAGAAGCGGAATAGCAAGTCTTGCACCGCTAGAGGTGATGTTCACGATGCGGCCCGTGGGACCCTGCCTCTGCTTATCCGTTCCCAAAAGAGGCGCGAAGGCTTGGATTACGACCAGCGGGGAGACCATGTTGACCTCCAACTGCCGCCTGTACTCGCTGGGCCTCAGATAAAGCAGCGGCCCACTCACTACAATTCCTGCATTGTTCACCAGGCCAACCAGATTCCTGTCGCCTATCATGGAGCCGACCTGCTGGGCAGCTTGATGTACAGCGTCGGCGTCCGTAATGTCCATCATGAGAGGCACGAAGCCGTCCCCGAACTCTCTTTGCAAACGATCGGCGTCAGCCTGCTTGCGTACAGAACCGAACACACGAAATCCCTTTGAAACAAGCACCTTTGTGGTTCCCCAACCAATTCCGGTGGAGACCCCCGTGACCACGACATCTTTGCTATGCGCCATCGCGTTTCTCCTCAGATGATCACTGTCCATCTTCAATATGTTCAGTGGCCCCGGTTCGACGCCTTCCATCTGCTTCGAATTAGGTCGGAGTATATGCGCTGGTGGGCCTCCTGAACTGTGCCAAATGGCACACACTCGGCGATCGCCGCGGCGGGTGAGAATGCAGATTCTCACCCGCTTCGCTCTGGGACTCGGTTAGGAGGGTTCGGCAATGTTCATCGTGCTGACTTCCACCATTACACCGCCGGGGGCGTCGTAGTAGAAGCCGTAGGTTGGCGGTCCGCCGCGCTGCAGCTTCGCAGGCTTCTGTGCCATGGAGTTCCGAGCGCTCAAGTCATCGCACAAGGTCCACATCATGCCGCGTGGGCTGGAGAAAGCCGACGTGAAACATTCCGGGATATCCCTGCTCTGGAGTCATGCGCTTGGCGTACATCAGTGTCAACAGAAAACCCTCGGCATTCCGCAGCACAGATAGTTTATCGGCACGTTTCTCGATCGCCTTGCGGAGTTGTTGAAACCGGACTGCGCATCTGCCTTTCAGAGAAAAGCCCTGATAGTGACCGCATTTGATACCGAGCGGTCCGTTCTCCGCAGTCCGGTTTGAGGAAGAAATATTGCGAAGTACGGGCATGTTTCGCGTATTTCGGGGTAAGGGGCGGCGCGATTTCTCTGCTGTGCAGACTGGGTGGCGGAGGGAGGGAGATTCGAACCTTCAGTACGGTTTGAAAGCGTGTAAGAGCCGCAGCGACCCTTGGGAAAATAGTAAACTTGTGGATTCGCTGTAAGTTACGCAAACGTTGCGCGGCTCAAGGGCAACGGGAAAAAGCGCCCGTTGCTCGTCATGGGGCACGAGGATGTTGTTCCCGTCGATCGCTCGAACTGGACGGTTGACCCATTTGCCGCCAGCGAGCGCGATGGGGTGATCTACGGCGCGTGGCGCCTCCGACGACAAGGCGATGGTGGCTGCCAATCTAGAGGTTTTCCTGCTATTGAAACGCGTGAAGGTGCCGCTCGATCGAGACGTGATTTTCCTCTCCGAAGCCAGCGAGGAAATGTCTTCGCCCGCCGGCATGGCCACGATCGTCGATCGATATTGGGACAAGATTGACTGTGAGTTTGCGCTCAACGAAGGAGGTGGATCGCTGGTGGAGAATGGGACAGTGAAGTATTTCGGGGTCGCAACCGCGGAAAAACTCCCGAGAGGGTTGCGCCTGGAAGCTACCGGCAGCAGCGGACACGGGTCGGTACCCCGAGTCGACAATGCGGTGGTCCACCTCGCTGCCGCTGTCGCGAAAGCTGGATAACCCGCCAACGCCAAAGCTTGGATTGACTCGCCCGAGTCACCCAAGTAAGATTCGCGCAAATGATCGGCCAGACCATCTCACACTACCGCATAGTTGAGAAGCTTGGCGGCGGGGGCATGGGCGTGGTCTATAAAGCTGAGGATTTAACCCTGCGCCGCTTTGTCGCCCTGAAGTTTCTGCCGGATGCGGTTGCCAAAGATTCCCAGGCGTTGGCGCGGTTTCAGCGGGAAGCGCAAGCAGCTTCGGCTTTGAGCCATCCCAATATCTGCACCATCTATGAGATTGGGCAGCGAGAAGGTGAGCCGTTTATCGTCATGGAGTTTTTGGACGGCTTGACGCTAAAGCATCGGATCGGGGGAAAGCCTGTCGATACCGAGGTTGCCCTCGGCTTGGCGATTGAAATCGCCGACGCGCTGGACGCTGCTCATACCGGAGGGATCCTTCACCGCGACATCAAGCCCGCCAATATCTTCATTACCAAGCGCGGACATGCCAAGCTTCTGGACTTTGGTTTAGCCAAGGTGGAATCTACTGCGACTTCGTCGAGCGGAATCGCATCCGCCGACACCCTTGACGTGACCGTGGAAGAATCGCACCTGACCAGTCCCGGCTCGACGCTCGGCACGGTGGCTTATATGTCGCCGGAGCAGGCGCGGGCGAAAGAACTGGATGCGCGCAGCGATTTGTTTTCGTTCGGCGCCGTGCTTTACGAGATGGCCACGGGAACGCTGCCGTTTCGGGGAGAGAGTTCGGCGGTGATTTTCAAGGCGATTCTAGACAGCGCGCCCACTGCCGCGGTCCGGCTGAACCCGGATATACCCGGGGACTTAGAGAGGATCATCAACAAAGCGCTGGAGAAAGACCGCAACCTGCGATACCAAAGCGCGGCGGAGATGAGAAGTGACCTGCAGCGCCTGAGGCGGGACACGGAGTCGCACGCTCTGGCGGTCGCCTCTTCAACCAAAGTTGCGAGGCCCGCTGCCGGCTGGCGTGAGGGCCCTCTCAGGTTTGGTCTATACGCCGCGGCTGCCTTGTTACTCGCGGGGCTCGTTGCCAGCGGACTTTACTATCGTTCGCGTCAGGGCAGGCGCCTGACCGACAGGGATACGATAGTACTTGCCGATTTTGCCAACAGCACCGGAGATTCTATTTTCGACGATACCCTGAAGACCGCGCTCAGCGTTGCGCTAAACCAGTCGCCGTTCCTGAATGTTCTCTCTGACGATAGAGTGGCGGGCACGCTGCAGCAGATGACCCGTGCGCCCGGGACTAAACTGACGCCGCAATTGGCTCGTGAAGTATGCCAGCGTGTGGGCAGCAAGGCGTACATTGCCGGTTCGATTGGCAGCCTGGGTAGCGAGTACGTGCTCGGACTGAAGGCGGTGAATTGCCAGAACGGAGATACCCTGGCCCAGGAGCAGGTGACGGCGCCGGTGAAGGAGAATGTCTTGGACGCCCTGGGCAGCGCGGCTTCCAGGTTGCGCAGTCAGATGGGCGAATCGCTGGCTACGGTGCAGCGCTTTGATGTTCCCCTGGAGCAGGCCACCACTTCTTCGCTGGAAGCCCTCAAGGCGTACACCATGGGGCAAAAGGCCGATCGGGAAAAAGGGCCGGGAGCGGCTTTACCTTACAACCAACGCGCCATTCAGCTCGATCCTAATTTCGCCATGGGCTACCTGGCAGTGGGCGGTGAATACTTCAGTCTGGCCGAGCCCGGGCGGGCCAGCAAATACATGGCCAAAGCCTTCCAGCTCCGCGATCATGCCAGTGAACGGGAAAAGCTGGCGCTGGCCGCGAACTACTATCTCAATGTCACCGGAGAGCTGGGGAAAGCGGCCCAGGCTTATCAGGAGCAGATTGAGAGCTACCCGCAAAAGTCCGCAGCCTACCTCAATCTGGGAGTTGTCTATGCCGAGCAGGGACAGTATGAGAAGTCGGCGGAACTGACCCGCCAGAATCTGCGGCTCGACTCGGCCAACGTGGCTCCCTACGACAACCTCGCCAACTCCTACCTCGCTTTGCAGCGATTCGACGACGCGCGAAATACGATTCGCGAGGCACAGGCACGAAAGTTGGACGACTACACCACCCGCAATGCGGTATACGCTCTCGCCTTTCTCGCGTCGGATGCGGCTGCCATGGCGGAGCAGCAGCAATGGTTCGCGGGCAAACCGGAAGAAAACTATGGACTTTCGCTTCGCTCCGACACCGAGGCGTATGCCGGACACTTGAGCAAGGCCCGAGAACTGGCCAGGCGGTCTGTAGATTCCGCCGTTCGCGCTGATAGCAAGGAGAACGGGGCTATCTGGCAGGAAAACAGTGCTCTGCGGGAAGCCGCGTACGGTAACGCTAAAGAAGCGCGCGAGGCAGCCGTGGAAGGCTTAAAGCTAGCCCCGGCGAGCCAGGGGGTGGCGAGTGAAGCGGCGCTTGCATTCGCCATGTCGGGCGAAACTGCAAGAGCGGAATCGCTGGCGAAGGACCTGAATTCGCGCTATCCGCTGGACACGCAGATGCAGTCGCTCTGGCTGCCGGCGATCCAGGCGCAACTGGCGCTGCAAAGAAAAAATCCGGCAGCCGCACTGAACGCTCTGCAGGCCGCGTCCGGCAATGAGTTAGGACAAATTACCTTCGTCAGCAATCTGTCCTGCCTCTATGACGTTTACATCCGCGGCGAGGCATACTTGGCAGCAGGACAGGCCATTGCGGCCGGGGCTGAGTTTCAGAAAATCCTTGACCATGGCGGCCTCGTCTGGAACTGCTGGACGGGAGCGCTGGCGCGTCTCGGTGTGGCTCGCGCGAACGGGCAGCAGGCTAAAACTTCGCAAGGAGCGGATGCCGACGCCGCCCGAGTCCGGGCCCTTGCCGCCTACAAAGATTTCCTCACGCTCTGGAAAGACGCCGATCCCGAGATTCCTATCCTGAAGCAAGCCAAAACCGAGTACGCGAAGCTGCAATGAGGGGGAAAAATTGCTGACTCGTCCTTTGCTGCATCCCGATAACTCCTGTAATCAGGGCGTGGCTGTTGAAAAACTCACTCACCAGAAAATGGCCCAAACAGCTTTGCATTTAGGGAGCCCTGCAGACAGCTTTCTCGGCTAGGTGGACATTACTCTATCCCCAAAAATTCGGCGATTTTGAGAAAAATGGATTCTTAACCGGTGTGGATGGCCTCGTCTACGGCGCGCTTCAAGCCGTCTTTATCCCAACGATTCGGATCACGGCCATAGTCATCCCCAGAAACGAGGCCTCCGCTCTTTATTTTTGGAAACCACGATTCGAGGTCTTGCTTTACAAACTCATAGAGATGATTCCCGTCGATGTAAACCCGGTCGAAGTAATTGTCGGGGAATTGCGAACTGCCCGCGACGGAGGTTCCGCGATGAATTTCCACGCGTTTCGATTTGAAGCACTTACCCACTGATTCGTACATCCTGTCCATGCGCGCTTGGCTCTGCCCTTTTGCTCCGCCATAGAAGCTTCGCTCATAGGTAGGATCGGTCTCGTATTTCCAGGGGTCGATCAGGTGCAGCTTTCTGGGTCGCGCTATCCACAGTATCAGTTCAGAAAATCGCCCCTGATAAACACCAATCTTGGCGACAACTGCGTGCTTTGGAAGTCGCTTAAGGAGCCACTCTTGATCGTCTTTTTCACCAAAGGATTCGTGGCGAACGGCTTGCGGAAGCGATGTAATCCCCACTCTTGACAGACCGCGTTATCCTTGCAATTCATCTCCCCCACCCTCACCGACGTCCTTGCATCGTCCGCAATTCAGTTTGGCGCGGAGAGTCAGACTCTGGGGCCTTCGGAGCCAGTGCCCCTCCATACCGCCAGACTGGTTGGGAAACAACCTTGGCCGCTTCATCGTTTTGTGATCGCATTGCGTTCGCCTGGTGTCGTCGTTGAAACCGGACTGCCCTCTTGCGTTTCCCCCAAGGTAAGTTTCAAGCTCAATGACGAAGCAAACCTCGTTTGACGCCAAGGAACAACAGATGTATATACATATACTATGAGGACACAAACGTTTGGAGGGCGACCTGCAGATGCACTTTTTGAGTTGCCATGCGCGTGTCAGAACCTTCGCCGCCTCAGCCGGGTCGTAACGCGGATTTACGACCAGGAACTGCGAAGGGCAGGCCTTGAGATCACGCAATTCGGTCTGCTCACTGCACTGGCTGCCGTGGGAGAGGCTAATCAAAAGCGGCTGAGCGCTGGCTTTGCCATGGACAGTACGACTCTGACGCGAACGTTGGGGCTATTGGGGAGACAGGGCTGGGTTCGCGCCAGGCGCGGGAAGGACCGACGGGAGCGCTTGTTCAGACTTACAGGTGCAGGCAGGCGACAGTTGGCGATGGCTCAACCCCACTGGGAGCGAGCGGAGCGGAGGTTGCGCAACGAACTCGGCGATGCGCGCTGGAAGAATATAAGAGAAACCATATTTCAAATGACGGAAGCCGGGATGCGAGCGTAATTGTTCGCAACCATTTAGATGTATATACATCTACATAGGTGGCGAGAGGAGCCATCTATGAAAGTCCGAATTTATTTGTCGGCTGTGCTGCTGCTTACGGTACTCCTGGCCACGTTGCGGGGAGCGCTTTTCACCGAAAGCAACGGAGTTCAATCTTCGTCCGGCGCACGTCGCCCGGAGCTCGACTACCTAAAAGCCGTAAACACCGTCGCGCCACCGCAAGATCCACAGTTGTTGTTTTTGCTGATGGCGCAGTACTCGAATGCCAACCTGCAGGATGATGGCGCGGAGTTCTTCTCGGCGCGACTGAAGGAATTCGGCCCTCGCCTGACCGATGTTCAAAAGGCGCTCTATCTGAGCGCCATTGGACTATTGCGCGCCCAGCACGCGTCCTCCGTCCCGTTGCTGCACCGAATCGGCTACGTGAAAGACACGATCGCGATCCTGGATCAAGCCAAGCAGCTTTCCGGAGGCCAAGTCTTCGTTGTGAACTGGATTGCCGGCATTGTCCGAACCGAGCTTCCGAGCTTTTTCCATCAGAGGGCGGCCGCGAAGAACGAGTTAGCCTGGTGCGTGGAGAACGCTGACAAGGCCCCTCATGCGGGTTGGTTGCGGGAAGTCTATTCCCACCTCGGAAAGCTGGCTCTTGCTGACGGGGAACAGGCCAAGGCACAGGACTATCTGCATCGGAGCGGTTACAAGAGTTTTGACAGGCCGATTACGCTGATCACTCCTTTTTCGGAAGATGTCGCTTCGGGGCATGCCTTTGCGCCGCGGCGCATCGCCGAGATCGTGCCGGGCCGCGTATATGCGCTCTCGGGCTTCGAGTTCACGGAATACTATTTTGTGGTTTCCGATGATGGACGGCAGTTGATCGGCATCGACGCCGGTACTCGAGCGGATTCCGCCAAGGTTGCGTACGAGGCACTGCGAGCGTACGCACCTGGCCTTCCGGAATTGACAACCATCTTCATTACACACTCCCACTGGGACCACGTTGGAGGCCACAAATATTTCCGCGCCCTGAATCCGCGCTTGCGCTTCTATGCCAGCAGCAACTATCAAGAAGAAATTGCGCGCGACTTCGACGCGCCGGGGAATTTTGGTGAGCAATTCTTCGGTGAACGGTTCAGTCTCGACGACGTGCGCAGCTTCAAGCCGGATGTCATGATCGACGGCCGCACCAACTTGAAGATTGGGGGGACGCGCATTGAGCTGATTCCTGTGCATGGAGGAGAAACTCACGACGCCATGTTCATTTATCTACCGGATCTGAGTGTGATGTTCGTGGGAGATTTCATCATGCCGTATCTGGGGGCACCCTTTGCGGAGGAGGGCGATTTTCAGGGACTACTCGATGCGATTGACGTTGTTGCTGAGAAGCATTCCCAGCACCTGCTGCACGGCCACGAACCTCTCACGCGTAATTTCGCTTCCGCCACCATGCTGGCGCAGCTCAAAACAGACCTGATGTGGCTGCACGAACAGGTATTGACCGCGGTTCGCCGCGGCGATGAACGTGCCGCGATTTACCAGGCGAACTTGATTCCTCCGGGTCTGCTCGGTGGCCAGCCTGACGTATATCAGCCATACCTTATCTTGCGCGAACACGTCATTGACCGCCTATACGACCAGAATGTCGGCTATTGGCAGCCGGACCTGCAAGGCCTCGACCATCTCGGCCGGGCCGACCGCGCGGAACTCCTGGTCGACTACCTCGGTATATCGGAAAAGCAGCTCGTTAAGACCGTGGAGCGCCTGGCCGCCGACGGCAAGTACGAACTGGCCGCCTCGCTGCTTGAATCGTCCGGAAGCAGGTTCGAGCACAGCACTTCCGTGGCTAACGCCAAACGGCTCGTGTACCTCAAACTGATGGAAGAGAATCAGAATACGGACCCGTTCAAATTCATCATTTATTCTGGAAAGATCGGAGAGCAAACACCGCAGATGGCCGGTGGCAGATGATGGAACGCTGAGCCGACCGAAATCCCATTGGAAACTTGGCACTCGCTCCCCCGTCCTGAGCGGATGACGAGCTACCCGGAAGTTATGCGCGGCGACGGATTCACACAAGGGCAGTCAGCCCGAAGTCAGCCTGTATGAAGTCTTGCCGGGGAACCCACGCTTGGGAACGCTTTCTCCAACGATCTAAGAAGTCAACTCGGGATGGCCGAATCCCCCGATTATGATCGCATTGCATTCGCCTAAAGCTGTTTCGGAAACCGGACTGCACATGTGCCCTCCGGAGAAAAGCCATGAAAGTTCACCACTTCGGAATCAGCAGTTCCCTTCTCTGCAGTCCGGTTTTTGTGCGAGATATTGCGAAATATGGGCATCTTTCGCGTATTTCGGGGTAAGGAACGGCGGAACTTCTCTGCAGGTCAGACTGCGTGGCGGAGGGAGAGGGATTCGAACCCCCGGTACCCTTTCAGGTACAGCGGTTTTCAAGACCGCCTGTTTCAACCACTCACACATCCCTCCGCGAAAGCCAGCGGAATACACATGATATTTTACACTCGACGCCGCGGCGGAACATTCTGATTCAGCCGGAAGAAGTTACTTGGATCATAGCGCGTCTTCACCGCGGTCATACGGTCCCACCGTTCCTGATAAGCCTCGGGCACGCGATCCTGCTCGTCGCCGCTCATAAAATTGACGTAAACCCCCGACTTCATCGCGGGCCGAAGTTTGTCGAAGAGTCCGCGAATCCATGAGATATTGCCGGCGTCACGGGACGCTTCCGACCAGTTTGCCAGCAGATTCATAATGAACGGAGCGCTGCGATCGCCGAATGCGGTTTCATTCGCGTCCACGCTTGCCACCGCGCCACCCAGATAGGCAAGTTCGATCTGGGTTTCCTGCGAAGGCAAGTTGGAAACAGCCTCCACCATGCAATCGACACTGCCGTCGTCGAGATACTTGAAATAGCCCGATTTCGTGTAATAGCGCCGGCCGTGCGGGAAATCGGAATCCGCCATGGTCTGCAAATCTAAGAGTGGCACAATCCTGCGGCTCACCGACTCCGGACTGCACAGAGAGAGTGCGCGCCGCAAATATGGATACCCACCTTCCGGCTCGCCGGTCCAAACCAAAGAACTACCCGCCACCGGCCGTCCTCGCAGATGCGCAGGCACCTTCTTCGTATGCGGTGCAACGCGTAAATCAATATTCCACTTCAAGTCGAGTGGCGCTTCGGCCATGAAGTCTCTCCAGAATTCAAGAAGGCGGCGAATATCAGCCGCAGGCGACAGCCCTTCAGCGAGCACCACAGAGGTCAAAGGATGGAGTTTCAGTTCGAATTCCGTGACTACTCCGAAGTTGCCGCCACCGCCGCGCAAGGCCCAAAATAAATCCGGGTTCTCTGTCGCATCGGCGCGGACGATGGAACTGTCCGCGGTCACGAGAGTGAATCCCTTGACGTTATCGCAGGACAATCCAAATCGACGGGTGAGCCATCCTGTTCCTCCGCCCAGGATCAGTCCCGAGGCTCCGGTATGAGAGACTACGCCCGAGGGAAAAACCAATCCCGCCTTTTGCGTCGCGTTATCGATTGAGCCCAACAGGCAACCGCCCGCAATCCGCGCCCGGCGGGCTTCTGGATCGACACTCACCTGGCGCAATCGCGAGAGGTCAAGCACCATGCCGCCCTCGCAGGTGCTAAAACCCGCGAGGCTATGCCCTCCACAACCGATGGCGGTAAGAACGCCGGCCTCGGAAGCGGCTCGGATTGCGGCTTGCACATCGGTTACATCTCCGCAGCGCGCGATAATGCCCGGCCTCCGAGCCAACATGCCATTCCAAATGGTGCGCGCCTCTTCATAGCCAGGTTCGCCCGGGCGCAGCAATTCCCCTTTGAATCGGCGGTGCAGCGAAGCATAAAGCTCGTCGCCGGCTTCGGCCATTTGGCGGTCTCCTCGAAATGTTCCTTGTGCACTCCGGCCCCGTACTAGGAGTTTTTGTGTCGCCGGCCCTGCCGGTACAAGATCGAAATAAAACCTAAGAAAACTAAAAACGCCGGGACCGACCACTGCAAGCCCTCGACAAAAAAAGTCGTGATCGAAATCGCCAGCAGCAACAGAATACCGGCCACGGTGAAAAACGGGTGATACCGCAGACGCATGGGCAAACTCAACAGCCGCCCCCTCGTGATGGCTTTGCGAAAACGAAGGTGGGTTTTGAGAATCACCAACCACACGAAAAGCATTCCGGCGACCGCCGTCCCGTAGAGCATGAGGAAAGCGTTCCTCGGGGCAAAAATGGCCAGCAGAACCGCCGCGACAATCCCCGCGGTTGAGGCCAGCAGCGCGCGATGCGGAACTCCGTTGCCGCTCACCCTGCCCATCCACGCCGGAGCGTAACCTTCCCGGCCAAGCGAGAAAAGCATTCGCGTGGAAAGATAGAGGTTGGTATTCACGCTCGAGAGCGCCGCCGTGAGCACCACGAAGTTCATGATGGCCGCAGCAAAAGGTATATGCGCAGCGGCAAACGCGGTCACAAACGGACTGCCGGAAAGCCCGTGCGAACGGCTGGCCTGGTCCCACGGAACCATGTCCCACGGAACCATCGTCACCATGATCGCAATCGCCAGCACATAGAACAGAATAAGTCGCCACACAATGCTCCGCATGGCACGCGGGATGGTAACTTTCGGATGCTCGGCCTCTCCCGCGGTGACGGCGATAATCTCCACACCCATGTAACTGGTAACCGTGATGGTCAGCGAAAGCCATACACCTTTCCACCCCTGGGGCAGAAATCCTCCATGGCGGGTTAAGTTGGCCAGGCCAATTGCTCGGTGGGAGCCCAGGCCAAAAATCAAAGATAGTCCGGCCAGAATGAAGGCCACGATGGCAGCCACTTTGATCATGGCAAACCAATATTCAAACTCGCCGAGGCGCTGCACCTGCATGGAATTGAGCGCCACCAGCGCCACGGAAACCGATACCACCCATACCCACTGCGGAATATTCGGGAGCCAAAAAGAAATGTAAATGGCGGCGGCTGTGACTTCGGCGCCGATGGCAATGATTTGCGCCAGTCCGTACGTAGCCCGAACCGAGAAGCCCGCCCAGGAATTAACGTAGGTCTCGGCGTAGACTCCGAATGCTCCGGCGACGGGATGGACAACTGCCATCTCCGCCAGCGCATAGGACATGATCAGGGCAATGCCGGCTCCTAAGAGATAAGAAATAATGACCGCGGGTCCGGCGAGGCGGATGGTTACACTGCTTCCCAAAAACAACCCAACACCGATTGCCCCGCCGATGGCCATCATGGTGAGCTGCCTTTGGCCCAGCCGGCGGTGAAGTCCTTCCACTTGCGGCATCGCATTCGTACCGGCAGCAGTTTCCCTAACTGCGAAGGGCCGTGGATCAGTCATAACTGCCAACACTGGCAGGATTAGGCTCTACCACCATCAGATCGATATTCTTCTGGAGAACTTCCAGGACCGCTTTCACGTCATCCAGTGTGTTGTACACATGGAACGATATCCGCAAGCCATCGTGACGGTTGGAAGCGACCATGTCGTTTTCAGCCAGCTTTTGCACCAGCAAAGTAGAATCTTTGCTCTGTAGAACCACCAGCGGGCCGGCGCTATCGGCGGGTGTTTTGGCGCAGATGCCCAAATCGTGGGCTCCGCTCAACAGCGATTGCGTCAGCTTCTCGATATGGCCCGCCACGTTCTCCATCCCGATCTCTGTCAGCAACTCGAACCCCGGCGCCGCCGCGTAAACATTCGGTACGGACGGAGAACCGCTCTCGAATCTTCGCGCCGTCGGAGATAGATCGAAAAGCTGAGGATCGAAGGCAAACGGATTTCTTTGCGCAAACCATCCGGTGACAGTTGGAACCAGCGACGAAACAAGTTCCTGGCGCACATACAGGAAAGCGAGGCCGGGAGGCCCCAGTAGATATTTGAGGGTTCCAGTTACAAAAAAGTCCAGATCCAGCGCCTTCACGTCAACCGGTCGGGTTCCGCAGTCCTGATAATCATCGAGCATCACGAGAGCGCCGGCGTTGTGGGCGATTTGCGTGATCGCGCTTACCTCGGAACGAAATCCATTCTTGAAACAGACGTGAGTGAGCGGCACAATGCGCGTGTCGCGGTCTATCATCTTTTCGTAGCTAGTCGCAGGAATGCGGTTGCCTGCGGCGCCCACAAAGTGAACCTCAGCGCCGCGAACACGCTGCGCGAGCCAGACATGGCCCATGGTAGGAAATTCGAACTCGCCCATCACCACTTTCTTTCGTTCCTTGAAACTCAGAGCGCTGGCGACACTATTAATGCCGGCCGAGGCGCTGGTCACAATGGCAATTTCATCCGGGCTGGCGTTGATGAATCGCGCAAAGGAGGTTCGCGCCTCCTCATAGCAGTTCACCCACGTCTCCCACGGCGAGCCTTGCTCGTGCCAACTGGCGATGTACCGCTCCAGGCCAGCTTGCACGGCGTCCGATAAAGCTCCCTGGGAGCAACTATTGAGATAGATTTTGCGCTGGAAGATCTTAAAGCGGGAACGAATTTGCCGGACTTGATTGTCGATCAGCATGAGTTTTTTCGCCAAGCTTCCTGGATGCGCGGGCAGAGCAAGCGCCCAAACTATACCCCGCCCCGGCACTCGTCAAGAGCGCCCGACCCTCTTTGAGGATAGAATATGTTCGCTTCGTTTGCTCAAAATATGCCTGTATCTTTAAACAACTCCAGGCTGATCTTTGACGCCTTGAAGGAATGCGATATCCGCCTGGTCTCAGTTCTGCCGGAAACCTGGTTGGTGCATCTCATCCGTTTGGCTGAAGACGATCCCGACATGACCCTGGTGCGGCTGGCGAAAGAGGAAGAAGCGGTCGGCATCTCCGCGGGAGCACATTTTGCCGGAGTGAAGTCGGCCCTGCTGATGCAGAATCACGGCTTTCTCGCCTCCATCAATGGCATTGTCTCACTCGCGCATTTGTATAAGATCCCGCTCTTGATGTTCATCAGCTACCGCGGCAGCTTCGGCGAACGCGATCCCTGGCAGACGCAAGGCGGCAACGTCACCGAATCTGTTTTGCGGGCGTTGGCCATCCCTTACTCGTTTCTCGATGCAGTGAGCACAGTCAAGAACCGCGTCCGCCAGGCGCAGACGCTCGCCGAAAGCAGTTTGCAGCCGGTTGCGCTACTTTTAACTCGCGACCTGATGTGGGAGGAGTGATGCTGCGCCTCGATTGTCTGCGGTCGATTTATGCGGAACTGGAAGGCTCTCTTGTGGTCACGATCATGGGCGCGGTTGCGGCGGAACTGCACTCTCTTGGTCACCGTCCCAATTTCTTCTACCTGGAACATGCGATGGGATTGGCCTCATCCCTGGGCCTGGGTCTGGCTCTCTGCCTGCCGGAAGAAAAAGTGATCGTCATCGACGGCGACGGCTCGCTGTTGATGAACCTTGGCACGCTTAGTACGATGGCGCGGTATCGCCCCAGGAAAATGGTTCACGTTGTCTTCGACAATGAAAGCCTGCTCTCGGTCGGAGGTTTTCCAACCGCGACCAGCACGGGTACGGACCTGGAAGGAATCGCCCGCGCCTCCGGCATTCCGCAAGTGAGCACAGTCCGTAGTCTAGAGAGTTTTAAAGCTGCTGTGACCGACGCTGTGCACGGCAACGAATTAACCACCATCATCGCCAAGGTCGAAGCTACGGGTCCCGCCGCTTATGTCATTGATTTGTCGTTGCTGGAAAACCGGTTTCAGTTCCGCCGGCACATTCAGTCGTTGCGGAAGCGATGAAATCGCGTGGTCGCATGACGATGTGCGAAAACGTAGAATTGTTTGTCGAACGCATTTCCAAGGAGCGCCATGTCTAGCGTCCTGACTAAACTGCTCGAAGAATTAAGCACGGGCCGGCTTCGGGTCGTGGATCTGACTCAGCCTTTGAGTCCGCAGTCGCCGTTGCTGCCGCTGCCTTCGCAATGGAATAACACGCCCGCGTTCAGGATTTGGGAATTGTCGCGCTACGATGAGCGCGGTCCCGCGTGGTACTGGAATGCTTTCGAGACGGGCGAACACACCGGCACGCACTTCGATGCTCCGGTCCACTGGATCTCTGGGAAAGACCTTCCCGATAACACCGTGGACCGCATCCCGCCGAAGAGATTTGTCGGCCCCGCCTGCGTGATCGACGTCAGCGCGGAATCAGCGGAAAACCCAAACTATCTGCTGACGCCGGACCGTATCCGGCAGTGGGAGGAACAGCACGGCCGCATTCCGGGGGGCGCATGGGTTCTTTTGCGGACCGACTGGTCCAGGCGGCAAGATCCCAAAGACTATATCAACCTACAGGAAGGTGGACCCCACACGCCGGGATTAGCCAAGGAAAGCTCTGCCTTCCTCGCCCACGAACGAGATGTTCTAGGCCTCGGCGTGGAGACGGTCGGGACCGATGCGGGTCAGGCCGCCACTTTTGACCCGCCTTTCCCAAACCACTACCTGATGCACGGCAGCGGTAAGTTTGGGCTGGCCGGTCTGTCGAATCTCGATCAGCTTCCGCCGACCGGCGCCATTGTGATTGCCGCGCCACTCAAAATCGTCGGTGGCTCCGGCAGTCCTCTGCGGGTCATTGCCATCACGCCCTGAAGGGCTGCCACACTCCGCGTCGAATATGGATCCTACTTCGGACGATAGCTCGACTGCTCGATCATTGGGAACGGTGACAAGAGCGCATCCACTCGATGTCATAGTCGCATGGCTTTCCTGTCGATCGAAGATGTTCTCCGGAGGGTGGGGGGATGAATCGCTGCTGGCCGATTTATCGCAGCGCTTTTCTTATGCAGATTCGCCTCCTGCGATTTCCGTGCGCTGGGTTTCCGGGGGCCAGCGGAGCGGCATTTCGCTGCGCGACGGAACCTTTGCCTCTCCGCTGACGATTCTGCCAAAAGAAACCAGCACGGCACATGTCCGAGCATATTCGAACGCAGCGAACGCCGCCGCCTGCGTAATTCTCGCCGGATCGAGAGACGAGGGTTACACAACCCGTGAGCGCGTGTTTGGCCAGTTAGTCTCCCGTGGAATCGATCTTTATTTGCTGGAGAACCCGTTCTACGGTCTCCGGCGCAGTGCAGGCGGGCCTTCGCTGGCTACATTTTGCGATCAGGCGCTCATGACCCTGGCCATGGTGTGGGAAGCGCGCGCTTTGCTCGAACTCCTCCGCGACCGCTACCAGAAGCTCGCCATTGCCGGTTACAGTATGGGCGGACACATGGCCGCAATCACGGCTGCGGTAAGCCCGTTTCCGCTGGCGTGTGCGGCGCTGGCCACTGGCGCTTCCGCGGCGCCGATCTATACGCGCGGCCTTCTATCGTGGAGCGTCGATTTGGACGCATTGGCCGGCCCGCAACAACCGCGTGCGGGCGCCCGGCTGCGGCTCCACGGTCTTATCGAAGCGGCCGATATTACGCGCTTTGCTCCGCCTCACCGCACCGATGCCGCGGTCATCGTGGGCTGTACGCGCGACGGTTACGTGCTCGGCACTGAGATTCAGCGTCTCCACGAACACTGGCCGGGAAGCACGCTGCGCTGGGTACGAGCCGGCCACATTTCCGCGCTGTTTACAAGAAGGCGGTCCTTGTGCGATGCGATCGCTGACAGCGTAGCCAAGCTATAAATGCCGGCTAAGTCGACCTATCGAATCTAGTACCCGCGTTCGCGACGAGCTGGATCTATCTCTATAACTGAAGCCGAGTGAGAGTTCCTGCAACGCGGCTAATTACTAAGTCCATCGGGATATGTTTGTAACGAAACAAATTCACAGATTTCGATTGACAAACATGGTGCGCTGAACTATGTTTCGGTCCGCATTCACGGGGGTGTGAGCTCATGCAGACATTTCGGAAAGTCGTTCGAGCCCTTCTGCCCGCACGTAATCATGATCTTTCAATAAAAGCTTGCTTCGTCTTTTTTGTCGCCGCACTCATTGCCTTTTCGCTCTCGTCGGCAGCTCAAACCCCTGCCTCCAAGGATCCGAAAAAACAGGAAGCCGAAGAACTCAAAGCCTGCGCTCAATTGGCGTTGAGCGGATTTCGAAAGATCGCCGAGACCCGCGATCAACGCTTCGAAGGCAAGGTCACGGAAGCGGCCGATATCTGCCGCGGCGGAGAAAAGACTCTTCAGTTCCGGATGACGCCATGGGTCGATTGGTCGCAATACTGGGGCACCGGCGATATGTCATCGTTGCCAACGGGCTATATCTCGAAGAACGGTCCGAAGCTTCGCGGCGTCACCGGAGCCCTGCTCGACCTCGAGTACCAGCGCATGGAGTTGATCAAATTTAATCTCTTCGACAATAACGGAACCTATCAGACCTACATCACCGGCCGCGCGGACATGGCTGGCGCCACGATTAAAACCTGGCCGGAGATGCGCCTGGCGAAAGCAAATCCGAACTATCAGGCGGTCGGCGGCGACGGCGACCAACTATGCAAGGGGGATCTGATTCGCTTCCGCACCCTAACCGGAATCTGCAACGATCTCCGCAATCCGCTGATGGGTTCCACCGGTACTCCCTTCGCCCGTAATGTTGAATTCGACACAACCTTTCCGGACCTCGGACAAACCGTCCTGACCAAGAACCGCCACGGCGATCGGCTGGGACTGCTTACCCCCGATCCGCAGGTGATTAGCCGCAAACTGTTCACGCGTACCCAGTCGAAGCCGGAACTCTGCAATGCGGGCTTCGGCCTTTCCAACAATTCGCCGGATGCGAACTGCGATTATCAGAAAGCTCCGTTCATGAATGTGCTGGCGGCCTACTGGATCCAGTTCATGACCCATGACTGGTTCTCGCATATGGAAGAGGGCCACAACGCTTCTACCTATATGGATGTTGGCTGCAAGACCCAGTGGCTGAACAATGTCGAGATCCCTCTCACGCCGGAAGAAATCGCAAAGCTTGGCTGCCGGCCCGGCGATCGCGTGGATAAAACTTACGTCCAACAGGATTCGCCGCCCGATAAATTCTCCAGCGGCGGCCATGACTATCTGACGCGTGCGCCAAAAACGTTCAGCAACACCAACACCGCATGGTGGGATGCTTCCCAGCTCTACGGCTACGACGAGACTTCGCAAAAGCGCGTGAAGCGCGATCCGAAAGATCCGGCAAAACTGCTGCTCGAACCTGTTGCGGGCATGCCAGGACAGGGCTACCTGCCGGTGCTCCAGGCGAGCGATCCCTTTGAGCCGCAATGGGCGGGGCAAGAGTCGACAGCGTTTCCCGACAACTGGTCGATCGGATTGAGTTTCTATCACAACCTGTTCGCGCGGGAGCATAACTCCTTCGTCGCTGAGTTTCGAAAACAACAGCTGGCAAGTCCCAACGCAGATAGCGGCCTGCGCAATCCCTCCGATCCGAAGCGCGTGATCCGCAACCAGGACGTCACCGCCGACGAGCTCTTCGAAATCGCGCACCTCGTCGTCTCCGCCGAAATCGCAAAAATTCATACCACCGAATGGACCACGCAACTGCTTTACGGCGAGCCACTATATAAAGGCATGAACGCGAACTGGAACGGCTTGCTCGGTTCCGGCGACCCCGATGTCTCGAAGGTTCTCGCCGATATTGTTGTGCACGGTCTCGGCAAGTCGCAGAATGCCACGAAAGATTCCCAACTGTATTCGGTGTTCGCCGCTGGACCCGGTATATTCGGCCTCGGCAGCAAGGTCCCGCACTACGATATTACGAACCCCAACGATGTAAATGGCGGCGTGAATCACTTCGGATCTCCCTTCAATTTTCCCGAGGAGTTCGTCACGGTTTATCGTCTCCACTCGCTGATTCCAGATTTAATCGAATACCGCGATCTTACGAAAGGCGCGAATCAAATCGTACAAAAGGTTGCTGTCATCGATACTTTCGAAGGCAAGGCTACAGATGCCATGCGCTCTCGCGGCCTCGCTAATTGGGGCTTGAGCATGGGCAGGCAGCGCCTGGGTTTGCTCGCCCTGCACAACCATCCTCAATTCCTGCAAAACATCCACCTCCCACGGCTCGACAGTCCCACTCAGCAGCTTGATATCCCTGCCCTCGATCTGATTCGCGATCGCGAGCACGGCGTACCTCGATTCAACGAATTTCGGCGGCAATATGGCCTACGTCAATTGACCAGTTACGACGACTTCATCGATAAGAGCGCGGTTGGAATCGCTCTCCAGCAGCAACAGGCGACGGTTGCGCAACTGCGCGAGGTTTACGGAACGCATGTGTGCGATTCGTCCAAGATCATTACCGACGCGCAGGTCAACGAAGACGGCTCTCCGATCAACGACTGTCTGGGACACCCCAACGGTTCCGTAGTCGACAACATCGAAGATGTGGATACGGTCGTCGGCTGGCTTGCGGAGTCAACCCGCCCGCACGGCTTCGCAATTTCTGAAACTCAGTTTGTTGTTTTTATTTTGAACGCATCCAGAAGATTGTTCAGCGACCGCTTCTTCACCTCCAGCTTCAGGCCCGAGTTTTATACGACTTTAGGCGTGAACTGGGTAAATCACAACGGACCCGGACCGGAAATGATCGAAGCAGGAGCGCCGAACGGCCACAAGCAGCCGGTTTCGCCGCTGAAGCGGGTGTTGATGCGTAACACTCCGGAACTTGCTCCCGAACTGCAGCATGTGGTCAATGCCTTTGATCCCTGGGCGCGTTCTCGCGGCGAGTACTATTCCCTCGAGTGGAAACCGCGACCGGGAGCGGAATCCGATCCCGCATTCCAGCAATAATGGAGCGACTTACTGGAGCAGGCCAAACGCTCGCGAGTGAAACTCCATGACCTCGGCGAAGTGAGCCAGAAAGTATTCGAGGCTGTGGTCGCCGGGATAAAGATGATACTCGTGCTTCACGCCCTCTTTCTGTAGTTGTTCGTGCAGCGCCGCAGCACCTTTCTCGAAACCGTAGTTATCGTCCTGGCCGCAATTGAAATAGATCGCCAGTTTCCTCACGCCCGCGGCATTCTTCCGGGCAAGCACAAACAAACTATTGTCTCTCCAATGCGGAACATCGATCGGGCTTCCGAAAACTTCGGCCAGCACTTTGCCGAGCGGAGCGCCGGAACGGGCGGCGGTATCGAGCTCCTGCGGCGACTCCGTGATGAGCGCGGCGCTCTGCGCGCTGACGGCGGAAAACATTTCCGAATGACTAAATGCAAAATGCAGCGCACCATAACCACCCATGGAAATTCCGCTGATCGCTCGATTATTTCGACCTTTGCCAATGCGGTATTTGGTTTCGATAAGAGGAATGAACTCCTGAAGAAAGAAGTCGCTATAGCGGACGGAACCATCGGCTGAGTCGATGTAGAAACTACGCCGGCCTTCGGGAGCGACAATCAGAAAATCGCCAAGCTTATGTTGTTTGCGGAGATCGTCGAGCAGCGTCCAGCCGCCGCTATTGAAAAGCGTTTTCTCGTTGTCTCCGAGTCCATGGAGGAAATAAAGCACCGGATAGCGCTGGGGAGGCTTCCTCGTAATGCTCGCGTCGTAGCTTGCTGGAAGGTAAACGCAGTAGTGGACCGCGTGTTTGAGAATCCGGCTGTTAAGCGCGTCGCAGTCAATGCGGCTCTGCGCTGTAGCTGTGAGGGAAACGAAAAATGCGGCGAACAGAATGAGGATTCGAAGCCGGCGATGCATCGCTCCAGTTTACTCGTAGCGTAACGCCTGCACGGGATCGAGCCGCGCCGCGCGGCCAGCCGGATACAGGCCCGAGATCAGACTGACTCCGAACGCAAATACGAGAGCGAACGCAACTAGCCACCACGGCACGGACCAGAAATGCTCCGGCGGCAGGGACTGGCGCTTGAGATATATGTTCGTGCCAAGATTAATAACCTGGCCGATGGCCCATCCCAGGATGACTCCGACGATGCCGCCGAGAATGCCCATGGCGCCGGCCTCGGCGAAGAAAAGTTTTTTCACATCACCATCACTCGCGCCGATGGCTTTCATGATGCCGATCTCGCGCCGGCGCTCCAGAATGGCCATCACTAACGTATTTACGATTCCGATGGATGCGACCGCCAGCGCGAGGCTTCCGAAGATTCCAAGAAAGACGTCGAGCACCGCGAAGAATTGCTGCAGGCTGCGGGTCGCGTCTAGGATGGAGAAAGTGTTGAAACCCATCTTCTTGATGGCATCTTCGATGGCGCGAATCTGGCCGGGATTCTTAACTCGCACGCTAACTGAGGAGTAAACCGGCTGGCTTCCGGGAGCGCGCGAAATTTCCCGCAGATCCGTAGGCTGCATCACATGCAGGCTTTCCGCCAGCTTGAGTGGAAGAAACACTCGCGCGCGAGTGGGGCCGCGCATGCTCTCGGGGTCAAGATCGGCGACGCCGACGATCTTCAATTTCATCTCACGCGAAATAACGGAGTAGGCTGCGCCCGCCACATCGGAATCACTCGCAGACTTGTCATTCCCCGTCGAAGGAGCAGCTTGAGAGGCCTCGCGCTGCGCATAGCGCATGGTCAATTCTTGGCCCAATAGCGGTGCGGCCAGCGCCGCTACATTCGTTTCATCGGGGCCGGCTTTCGGCGTCTTCCCCAACAATTCTTCTGCGAACGTTTTCTGAATTACGACTTCCGGCGCCATGTCGGACGAAAAAAATTGCCCCTGCACCGATTCAAAGGCGTCATTCGATTTCGCCGAGGAAGGCAGCGCCGCCACCATCGTCATATGAGGCTTGTCTTCGAAGCGCAGCTCGGTAATGAAACGAATATCAGGATAAGCCTCTGAAACGTTGGGCAGATGTTCGATTTCCAATCGCGTGGGCTCGTCGAGAATCCGGCTTTCCCCTGGGGCAGGCGCATTGCGATCATCGTCGTGCCCAAAATTTCGCAGATCGCGCCGCGATGTGACCACGACTGTATCGAATAATCCCGACTTCATCAAACGCCGTGATGCGAGTTGTTGCAGTCCGATGCCCAGCGAGAGCATGGCCACCAGCGACGCCACGCCTACCGAAATCCCAATCGTGGTCAGCGAGTTTCGCAAAACAGATTCGCGCAAATTACGCACCGCGAGTTCGCCCAGGTCAGGAAGTCTCATAGCCGTGCTCGCTCCCGATGGATATCCGGTCCTGCATTGGCGAGTAACAGCGCGTTCGCCTCATCGCTCACCAGCTTGCCATCCGCCAGAAAAATCAGGCGCTGGGCGTAGCGTTCGGCCAAGGCCCGCTCGTGCGTCACCATCACGACCGTCATGCCTAACTGGCGATTAAACTCGCGGACCATGTTCATGATTTCGGTACCGGTACGGCTGTCGAGATTGCCGGTGGGTTCGTCGGCCAGCAGAAGTTGAGGACGATTGATCAGCGCTCGCGCCAGCGCGGCCCGTTGCTGTTCTCCGCCGGAAAGTTCGCTGGGACGATGACTCATTCGCGACTGCAATCCCACTCGCGCCAGAGCTTCCCGTGCAAGAGCATCGCGTTTTCCTCGTTCAACCTCCGCAAAACGCATGGGCAATTCCACATTCTCGGCGAGCGTCATGCTGGCGATCAGATTGAATGACTGAAACACCATTCCGACCGTGTGCAAGCGATATCGCGCCAGCTCTTCCCGCGAAAGTTCGGCCAGATTACGATCGTTAACAATTACGCTGCCGGAAGTCGGACGGTCCAATCCCGCAATCAGATTCAACACTGAAGATTTTCCCGAGCCTGAGCTGCCGAGCAGCGCCACAAACTCCCCGGCACGTACTTCCAGGCTCACGCCATCCACGGCGCGGATCACAGTCTCACCCATGCGGTAATGGCGGCAAAGCTGTTCCACGCGAATCGCTGGAGCTCCGTTCGACTGAAATTGTTCCGCACCGCTCATGCCCTAACGCACCTCTCCCTTAAGCACACGAATAGCGTCGGCCGGCTTCCCCTCGCCGTTCCGCGCTGGGCGCGAGTGGCCATTGCCGGGCACTTCCGCCTCCACCGAATCTCCCTCACCGGGTGCGAGAAACAAATTATCTTCTACTCCGTGCTGGCGGGTGTAGAGATCGTAATAACGTCCGTGGCTTGCGTAGAGCTGCTCGTGCGTGCCGCGCTCCACAATTTGTCCCTGCTCCATCACGAGAATCTGATCGGCGCGGCGGATGGTCGAAAGCCGATGCGCAATCACAAACGTAGTACGCCCCTTCATCAAATAGGACAGTCCGTGCTGGATCATCTGCTCCGATTCGGAGTCGAGACTCGATGTAGCCTCATCAAGAATTAAGATGCGCGGCTCAGCCAGGATGGCGCGGGCAATCGAAATTCGCTGCCGCTGCCCTCCGGAAAGTTTCACGCCGCGCTCTCCCACCACCGTTTCGTACTTGTCGGCGAACGATTCCGCGAACTCGTCCACGCGAGCGATGCGGCAGGCTCGTAGGATTTCTTCTTCCGCGGCATCCGGGCGTGAGAATGACACATTGTCTCGAATCGTTCCGTCGAAAAGAAAAGATTCCTGCAGCACCACTCCCAATCGAGTGCGGTAGGAATCCAGCCGCACCGTACTGAGGTCGGTGCCATCCACCAGAATTTGGCCCTTCGTCGGCGCGTAAAAAGCGGAGATCAGGCCGATCGTGGTCGACTTACCCGAACCCGAGGAACCCACCAGCGCCGTCACCGTTCCCGGATCGGCGCGAAAAGAAATGTCGCGCAGTACATCGTGAATTCCATCGTAAGTGAAACTTACGTTTTCAAATTCAATCTGCCCCACGATATCGCGCAGCGGCACGGATCGTTTTGGATCCTGATCCTCCGGCCGCTCACGCATAATTTCTTGCGTCCGTTCGAGTCCGGCGAGAGCTTCCGTCAGCTGCGTGCCGATGGAAACGATCTGCATGATGGGCGCAACCAGAAAACCCAACAGCAAGGTGTAGGAAACAAATCCGCCGACGGTCAGCGTGCCGGAAGCAATCTGGTGCGCACCCACATACATGGTAACCGCGCCCACGCAACCGAGCAGAACGCTTGCGGAAAGGCTCATTACCGAAGTCGCCGTGAGCGTCCGCATCACGTTATCCAGCAGCCGTCGAACGCCGGTGGCGAAGACCGCTTCCTCGCGCTGCTCGGCGTGATATCCCTTAATCACGCGCACGCCGCCCAGCGATTCCGTAAGCCGGCCAGTGACTTCCGCATTGATCTTGCCGCGCTCGCGGAAAATCGGACGGATGGTCGCGAACGCCTTATTCAGTGCGATTCCAAAGCACACGAACGAGCCCACCGCAATCAAGGTCATCTGCGCACTCGTGCGGAGCAGAAGGACAAGCGCAATTCCAGACGTAACTAGACCGCCGACGAAATCCACCAAACCCGTGCCCAATAAATTGCGCACGCCCTCCACATCGCTCATGATGCGGGATACCAGACTGCCGGTTTTGTTGGTATCGTAAAAAGCCACAGGCAGGCGGGAAATGTGAACCTGCACTTGTTGGCGCAACTCCGTAATCAGCCGCTGCGCCGCCTTCGACAATGATTGCGTCAACGCAAACGAAGTCGCCCCTTGAACCAGCGTAGCGCCCAGCACAAACAAAAGCAGCGTCTGGAGCTTATCCATCTGGTGCTTGTTGATGACGGTATCGATGAAAAATCTTGTGGAGTAAGGCAACACCAGGGCCGCGACCCGGTTGATCACCATCAAGAAAAACCCGAGCGCGAGCAGCCGACGCCGGGGACGCATCAGCTTCCAGACTTCCGGCAGGATGGCGCGCAGTCTCTCGACCTTGGGTTTTTTATCGGCTGCTTTAGGGTCTGTACTCAATCTCTTGTTGGACTCCGCCGGGGCTGAATTCGCTTCATTATTACTGTCCGTATTACTGTCCATGCATTGTGACACGTCCGGCCCGCACGTTGTATGCTCGGGGCGTGGCACGTCCGCCTTCTCCGCAGCGTTCTCCAACCTCGGGCCTGTTGCTCGGCCTGATCATCACACTTGCCGCGGTCGTCGCCTATTCGGCGTACATCACGTGGCAGGTTGCGGGTTTGCGCAAGCTTCAATCCGAACTAATTGACCGCAACCGCAAGGACTCCCTGCAACTGCTGCGCATTCAGAACGACCTGAACCTGCTTGCCGTCGCCATGCGCGACATGATCGATAACGACGAACCCTATCCTCTTACTGCGTGGTCGGCGCAGTTCCAGCGTATCCGCACCGATCTCGATGATGCCATGCGCCTCGAAGCGCGGCTCGCGCCAACCACGCGTACCACCGAGCAGAGCGCTTCCTTAAGCAGTTCGATGACGCAGTTCTGGGATGCGGTCGATCGTGTGTTTAGTCTCGCCGGCTCAGGCCAGGACAAAGATGCGCGCGGCCAGATACAACTCTCTCTACAGGCGCGCCAGGCCGCTCTTAGTACAACTGTCGCCCGCCTGTTAGTGCAGGACAGCGAGAACGAAGAGCAGGCGGCGGAGCGTATCATTCAGATTTATGACCGGGTGCAGCGGCAAGTGTATGTATTCCTGGCCGCAACCTTGGCGGCGATTCTGCTGACCGGCTTCTCCATGATTCGCTGGAATCGGCGACTGTTTGCGCGCATGGCCGAGCTTTCCGAGCGCCGCAGCGAGTTGGCACAAAAATTAATCGCCACACAGGAATCGACCCTGCGCTACATCTCGCGCGAGCTGCACGACGAATTTGGCCAGATCCTCACCGCCATGGGAGCCATGCTCGGCCGCGCCGGCACACATGCCCCCGAAGGTTCATCCCTTCGCACCGACCTGCAGGAAGTCCGCCAGATCGCGCAAGAGACGCTCGACCGTGTCAGAAGCCTGTCGCAAGCTCTGCATCCGGTTATGCTGGATGAGGTGGGGCTCGAGAGCACGCTCGACTGGTACATTCCAACCGTGGAACGGCAGACTGGAATTACCATATCCTATGAGAAGCAAGGCGCGCCTTTTCCGGTGGAAGGCAGTGCGGCGGTACAGGTCTACCGCATCGTGCAGGAAGCGCTGAACAACGTTGCGCGGCATTCTGGCGCAAGACAGGCGTGGGTGCGCTTGCGTTTTCTGCCGTCGATGCTGGAGTTGGAAGTGGAAGACCATGGCACAGGCTTCAACGAGCGGCCCGCCAGGCAAGGCATTGGGCTGGTAGCGATGCGTGAGCGTTCGGAGCTGATGGGAGGACGAATCGTATTTTCTACTCCCGCCGATGGCGGCACGGTTTTACAGCTGAGCGTACCGCGGGAACAGGTTGAGTCCAGGGAGAAGGATCCGAAATAAGCAGGTCCGAAAAACTGAAAGATAATATGACAAAAAAGATCACGGTATTGTTGGTGGATGATCACGGCCTGGTGCGCCGCGGTTTCCGGCGCATGTTGGAAGACGAACCGGATATGTCCGTTGTTGGCGAGGCCGGCGACGGAGAAGAGGCTGTCAAGTTGGCGCGCGAGCTAAAACCAAGAGTCATCATAATGGACTGTGCTCTGCCCACCATGAATGGCCTTGACGCCACCCGGCAGATTCTTGCCGCCCTGCCCGATACCGCCGTACTCATGCTCAGCATGCATTCGGAAAACACGTGGGTGCGGCAAGCCATCGACGCCGGAGCCAAAGGATACATATTAAAAAATGCGATGAACCTGGAACTCGGCCCGGCCGTAAGGCGAGTGGCCGAAGGCGGAACTGTTTTTGACCCGCAGGTTGAGCAGGAGTCGGTTCTCAAAGGCGAGCGCAGCAGCGGCCTCACTCCGCGCGAACTCGAAGTCCTGCGCATGATTGTGGATGGCAAATCGAATAAAGAAATCGCAGCCGAACTCGATCTCAGTTCCAACACGATCGCGGTGCATCGCGCCAACATCATGAACGCGCTCGGCATTCACAAAACCGCCGAGCTCGTCACCTATGCCATTCGCGCCGGGCTGGTGAGCGTTCCGTGAATCGCAGAACATTTCTGCGGAATATTGCCGGGCTGGCTTCGCTCTCACAGTTGCCTTTTCTGCGGGCTTTGAGCGCCCCGGCGGATTCCCGCCCTTCGCCCGGCTTTCAATTTACGGATGTTACCTCCAGCGCCGGCATTCAGTTCCAGCACAACAGCGGCTCTTTCGGAGGGAAGTTTCTACCGGAAACTCTTGGCTCCGGCTGCGCCTTCCTCGATTACGACCGCGACGGCTGGCAAGACATTCTTCTCATCAATGGAATGGATTGGCCGGGCCACAAGCAGCGCCACTCTCCCCTGCGCCTTTATCGCAACAATCGTAACGGCACCTTCACTGACGTAACTTCGCGCGCCGGACTGAATGTTGAAATGTATGGCATGGGCGTGGCTGTCGGAGATTATGACAACGACGGCTTTCCCGACATCCTCGTCACCTGCGTCGGCCAGAATCGGTTATTTCACAATACCGGCAAAGGTACGTTCGTCGACGTAACCACTGCCAGCGGCCTCGGCAAGCGCCAGTCGTTCAGCACATCCGCTCTTTGGTTCGATTACGACCGCGACGGCCTGCTCGATCTCTTTGTCTGCAACTACGTAAAGTGGTCGCCGGAGCGCGATGTTTTTTGCAGCCTCGATGGTAAGCACAAATCTTATTGCACCCCCGAGGCTTATCGCGGCGAAACCTGCTGGCTGTTTCACAATCGCGGCAATGGCACGTTCGAAGATGTCACCGCCTCCAGCGGAATTTTTGACAGCAGTTCCAAATCTCTAGGCGTGGCCATGCTCGATGACAACGCCGATGGCTGGCCCGATCTGCTGGTCGCGAACGACACGCAGCCCAACAAGCTCTATCGCAACCAGCGCAACGCAACTTTCAAAGACGCCGCAGTCGAGGCCGGCCTGGCTTTTAGCAGCGAAGGCAAAGCCCGCGCCGGCATGGGCGTGGATGTCGCCGACTTCACCAACTCCGGCAGCTCCGGAGTGGCGATCACAAATTTCGATAACGAAATGACCGGGCTCTACCAACTCTCGGGAAAAAGTTACGAAGACGTTGCCGCGCAGGCGGGCGTGGGTCTGGCTTCCAAGAACAGCTTGGGTTTCGGGTGCGCCTTTTTCGACGCGAATTCGGACGGCTGGCTCGATCTCGCCGTGGCCAACGGACACATCGACGAGACCGTGCGCAACATTCGCGGGAACGTCGGCTACGCCCAGCCTCCGCTTTTATTTCTGAACAGTGGCAACGGCAAGTTTCGCGATGTCGCCGCGCAGGTTGGTGGCGGCTTCGATCAGCCGAAGGTTGGGCGCGGGCTCGCCTACGCCGACTTCGATCGCGATGGCGATCTCGATCTTCTACTCACCACCAACAATGGTCCCGCATACCTCTACCGCAACGACCAGCTCGCCGGAAATCGAAGCATTCGCTTTCGCCTGATGGGAACAAAATCCAATCGGGACGCGATTGGCGCAACCGTCCGCATCGTCAGCGGCGGCTTGAGCCAGTCGCGCATGGTGAAGAGCGGATCAAGTTATCTCTCGCAATCCGAACTCCCGGTCACGTTTGGTTTGGAAAAACGCGATCGGGTGGAGCGCGTTGTCATTGCGTGGCCCAGCGGAAGAACGGAAGAGTTCACGAGCCTGGCGGCGGGACGATGCTACGAATGCATAGAGGGTAAGGGTATCTCTCCGCAGAACAGCTTTTGATTTCAGTTATCTTACGGACGAGTCACGCTTCCCGAAGTGGTGAGGTCGATGTCCACCGACTCATTTACCCGCAGAAACATGGTGCTGGGATTTTTCATCCCCCACTTCGCATACGGCACCGCGAAGTGCAGCGTCGCCGTCCAATATCCCGGGGCCATCTGGACCTCAGCCGGAACCGTGAGCTCATGGTCGGCGCCATGAATAGTGAAAATTCCATGCACGTGCACCGTCGACTTTGTTTGCGAAGTCACATCTCCGTCGACATGATCGGGACGAAACGTAATGTTTGGGAAGAGGTCGCTCTCCAGAACTTCTTTGTGCATTTTGCGGTCGCGCATTCCGCTGCCGCTCTCGCCACTTTTCGCATCCACCACAATTTCCCCGCTCAATCTGCCCGAAGCCGGAGAAAGTTGCAGCATGCCTTGCTTCAGGCGAAATGTTCCGCGCACCGTGTGCAGAACATCGCCCAGCGTGAAATTAATCGTGGTGTGCTGCGGATCGAGGTGAAAAGTGGCGTCCTGCGCGGAAACCGAGGCCGCTGCAACGGCGAGAAACGTAATCGCCGCCATCATCCGAACAAACATGATCCGCAGAAACGTCGTCGGCAAAAATACACTGCGGCGAAAGGCCTGGGCGTTTCGGTTCATGAATTATGCGGTGAGCAGTCCCCAGCCCAGCGTGAGTCCATCGGCAGCCAGCTGAATTGGCGAAAGTCTTCCCACGTGCAAGGCCAGCAGGCGGCGGAAGATTTCAGGGCGGCGGCGCAGAACCTGAAGCGTGCGCTCCTGAAGCCCTGGGCGCCCGTCCAGCGTCAGCATCAGCCGTGCCATCACCGATGGACGAACAGCCAGCCGCCGGTGAGCGGATTGATAACCGGCTAGACTTCCCGCCTTCATACAGCTCGCCAGCTCCAGCGCCTGTCTGAAAGCGAGGTCAAGGCCTTCGCCGGTGATCGCATCCACCGTCCCCGACGCGTCGCCGATCAAAGCGACATTTTTTCTACAGACGCGTCTCAGCCTGCAATTGGCAGACACCGCGCCTCTTTCGGTGGAAGTGGCCTCGGCTCCGCGCAGCCGCGCGCTGAGCTCGGGAAATTCGCATACCGCTTCCTCCAGCCGCAGATGAGGATCGCTGGAGGCGGCCGCCACGCATACTTGAGCTGGACTCACGGCGGTGGCATACGCCTGGCTGTGTTTGCCCCAATATATTTCCATGCGATCAGTCCATGGCGCTATGCGGTAATGCCGGCGAAAAGCAAAGCGGAGCTTGGTTCGCGATTTGGCGTCAAGACCCGCCCACCGGCGCACCCGGGAATTAGCGCCGTCCGCTCCGATGATCCATGCGGCTTTTATGTCGCGATCCCCTATGCGAATGCCTTCCCCAGAAATTCCCGTGATTACGCTCTGCCATAACAGATCGACGCCCAGTTCGACCGCGCGCTCCACCATAATGCGATGCAGTACTGTGCGACGGAGGGAAAGACCGCCACCATCGGCAGGGAAGGCCGCTTCGGCCGAGAGTCCGGAGCTCAGAAATCGTACGCCGCGTAAGGAGTAAAGCTCAGCCGCCGGCAAATCGACTCCAAGTTTATGGAGCGCCGCAACCGCATCCGGCATCAACACTTCGCCGCAAGCCTTGTCGATCGGCGGCCTCGCGCCATCGGCAACACACACGCGGAGTCCTTGTTGCCTCGCGGCAATAGCCGCTGCCAAACCCGCTGGACCACCGCCAATCACAAACACATCTGTCTCGTTCAACTGCCGACCTCACCATCGCAAAAGTAAAAGCTCCGAACAAAACCCCGGTCCCATCGCGGCCAGCAAACCCAGCGTGCCCGGCTCCGGCCGCCGGTTTTTCATCACGTCCTCGAGAACGCACAGCACCGACGCCGAAGAAAGATTCCCAACCCTACGCAAGCAGTCCCACGACGCATCCAACTCTCCGTTGTGCAAGCCCAGAGAATCCGCGGCTGCTTCCAAGACCTTCGGGCCGCCGGTATGCAAAACGAAACTCTTGAGGTCGCTGCGTTTGTGCCCGTGGTCCGCCAGGAATGCATCTACGTCCCGCCCCAGATTTTCTCGCATCAGATTCGGAACTTCCGTCGAAAGTATGATGCGGAATCCCTTCTCCGAAATGTTCCAGCCCATCATCTCTTCCGTGTCGGGATAAAAAATCGAGCGCGTGGCCACAATGCTCGGCCCGGAAATCTGCGGATGCGCCGCTTCAAACTCGTCTCCGGTAACAATCACAGCCGCCGACCCATCGGCGAAAAGCCCGGAAGAAATCAAGTTCGCAACCGAAAGATCCTCGCGCTGAATCGTGAGTGAACATAGCTCCACCGAAACCAGCGCCGCGGCCTGCTTAGGATAGGCGCGCACATAATCTGAAGCGCGAGCGATTCCCGCCGCTCCCGCCACGCAGCCCAAACCAAAAATCGGCGTGCGCCGGATGTGCGCCGGCAGTCCCATCCGGTTGATCAACATCCCATCGATGGATGGACTTGCGACACCGGTCACCGTGGTGAACAGCAGGCAGCCCAAATCCTGCGTATCCAGCCCGGTGTTTTGCAGCGCCCGGCAAAGCGCCTGCTCTCCCAATTCCTGCGCCACCCTGATCCAAATGTCGTTGGCTTGGCCCCAGGTATGAATGTCCAAATATTCTTCGGCGGGAATCGCAAGGTAGCGGCCGTCCACCGTCACATTCTTGTGCAGACGCGCTAGCGTCAGCGGATTCTTCAGCCGCGCGCCCCAAAAATCCTGTAACTTCTCCAACAGAACTTTCTGTGTGTAGTAATACTTCGGGAATGCGCTCGCTGCGCTTGCGATCTTCATGGGTTCTGAGTCCTGACCTTGGTCTCGGCACGGAACCCGTCCCCAAATCGATCGAAGCCGGGAATCTTCCCCCTCATTCGATGGCGGGGACCCCCGCAGTGGTTGCAACGGGATGCCCGGTACCGGCGTTAGGTATTGTCGCAGAGTTGGGGGCTTCTGTTCCTCTTCGGCCGCAAAAAAGAAACAGTCCTCCCTATCCCACGACGCCCGTCCGTTTCTCCGAACGGATACCCATTTGTTCTGTCGATCACTTTGCTCTGTGGATCACTTTACTGCAACACCGCTTACGGCAACACGGCGATCGAAGTCGGAGAGTTTCCCACAGCATAAGTGGCGATTGTGTTCAGACTGGCATTGGCCACGCCAAAGGCTTCAATCCCCGCGCCTCCGCTTTGGTTTCCCACAAAAAGGTATTTGCCATTCGGGTCGATCGCCAGAAAACTCGGCTGCGATTCGGAGCCGAACGGCGAATCGGTAATCGCCACAGGAAATCCCGTTCCGGAAGTGATCGAATAGGTCGAGATATTGTTGGAACCCTGATTCGCCACGAAGAGGTAGGTCCCTGTGGCATCCAGAATCAGCGCGACCGGGTGCTGGTCGGCGTCGGCCAGAGGAGACTGAGGGACTTGTTGCAGTGTGCCGGATGGCCCCACTGCCCCGGACGTGCATGGTGCGGGAACAATACAGTAGATGGAGATGGAATTCGCAGACGGGTTTGCGGCGTACAGATAGGAACCTGTCGGGTCAATAGCGAGACCGGCCGGAGTAGTATCTGCGGTGTTAGTGAAGTCGACAAAAGTTAGGACCCCGGCACTCACGCTGAGAACTACTATCTTTCCCTGCGGTGTGCTCGGACCGCTGACGTAAAGAAAGTTTCCCGAAGGCGAGATCTGCATATTCTTGGGTGGCAAGCTGACCGTGAAGGGAGATTTGGCAACAGGCGTCAGCGCGCCGCTACTCGCCGCGATCGAAAAAACCGAAATATCGTTCGACAGTACATTCGCGACGTACAAGTAATTTCCCGCGGGATCCATCTGCAGCAGAAACGGCAGGTTGCCCGCCGGGGTTCTCGGCGTTATTTCATTTACAGTTCCGTCGCTGTTGATATCGAACAGCGAAATATCGTTCTCTCCCTGGCCCGGATTCGCCACGTACAAGTATTTTCCCGAAGGATGGAGCACCACCGATTGAGCTCCGGCGCCGACCGGATACGGACTCTCGGAAAGTTGCGTGAGCACTCCGGAGTAGGGATCTGCCCGGAAAACCGCGAGTTGGCTCGTAGCCGGAATGGTCGCGTAAACAAAATGATTCCCCGTCTTGCCGCAACTCACACAAGCGATCAAGCCCGCGAAAATCAAGAACAGCACTAATACCTTCTGAAGCATCCGTAACTCCTAAGAGAATTTGAAAGCGAAGAACAATAATACCGGGCTGCCGGGGAATCGGCACCTAAAGCCACATCTTTCTATCATACGGTCCGCACGGCGAAAAAGGGACAGGACTCTCAGCCGCCTCCGCACGGTTCGGGCTAAGTGCGCGCAGATTCTAACACTTGCGATGCCAAGCCGCCGAGATCTGGTTGCACGCGGTCAACCCTTCGACGATACCCCATATTTCAGGATAATTGAAAGTTAATCCGCCGAGTGCGCCGGGCTTGGCCGATGAGCCCCGGATAGAGACAGAACCTCGCCGCCTCGCAAGAACAGCCGCAGGCGGTCGAGATAAACATACACGACGGGAGTTGTGAACAGCGTCAGCGCCTGGCTGACAATCAATCCGCCGACGATCGTGATGCCTAGCGGACGGTGCAGTTCGGACCCGGTGCCCGTGCCCAGCGCCAGCGGCAAGCCTCCCAGCAGGGCCGCCATCGTCGTCATCATGATAGGGCGGAAGCGCAGAAGGCAAGCCTCGTAAATCGCGTCGACCGGTTTCTTTCCCTGCGTGCGCTCCACTTCCAGCGCCACGTCGATCATCATAATGGCGTTCTTCTTCACCAGCCCGATCAGCAGGATGATCCCGATCGTCCCAATCACGTTGAGTTCGTTGTGCGTCAACAGCAGCGCCAGTACCGCGCCCACGCCCGCCGAAGGGATGGTCGAGAGAATCGTGATGGGGTGAATGTAGCTTTCATATAGCATGCCCAACACGATATACACCGTAATCAGCGCCGTGAGAATCAGCATCGGCTCGCTCGAAAGCGAATCCTGGAATGCCGCCGCCGTACCCTGAAAACTCGCCTGAATCGTGGCCGGGAATCCAATGGAGCTTTGGGCAGTATTGATGGCGAGAGTCGCCTGCCCCAGAGAAATGCCCGGCGCGAGATTGAATGAAATTGTCACCGAAGGGAACTGGCTCTGGTGGTTTACCGCCAGCGGTATGTTGGACGGAGTGAAGTGAGTAAACGCCGCCAGCGGTATCGGCGCCCCGCCACTGGAGCGCAAATAAATATTTTGCAGAGCCTCGGTGGTCTGCTGGAACTCCGGCGCAACTTCCATGACCACGTGGTACTGATTCAGCGGCCGATACATGGTTGAGACTTGCCGCTGGCCGAAAGCGTCATACAGCGCGTTGTCGATATCCTGAGCGGCGACGCCCAACCGGCTGGCAGTGTCGCGGTCAATCACCAACTGGGCTTGCAATCCTTTATCCTGCTGGTCGGTGTTGACATCGCGAAGCTCCGGCAGAACGCGCATCTTCGTCAGCAGCCGCGGCGCCCAATTGTTGAGCTCGTTTAAATCCTCGCCCTGGAGCGTGTACTGATACTGCGCATTACTTTGCCGTCCGCCGATGGTCAAGTCTTGCGCGGATTGCAAATATAGCGTGGCTCCCGGCACCGCGGCCAGTTTCCCGCGCAGCCGATTGATGATATTATCCGCCGTAACCGTCGGACAGGGTTGCCAGAAATGCAGATTCGCGCACTTGCTGCGCTCCGCCAGCGGTTTCAGCATGATGAAGAAACGGCCTTGATTCGAAACCGTGTTTCCTCCGGCAAACCCCACGATCGTGCTGACCGCCGGATCCTTCATCACAATCTCAACATAGCGTTCCATCTTGCCGCGCATCGCCTGGAACGAAATATCCTGGGCCGCCTGTACTGACCCCATGATCCGCCCCGTATCCTGCTGCGGGAAGAAGCCCTTGGGCACGATGATGTACAAGTACACGCTCAGCACGGCCACCAGAATCGTCACCACCAGCGTAACCAGTTGATAGTCCAAAACCCACCGCAGCGCGCGGCGGTAGGTCGCCAGCATGCTGTCGAAGACCCACTCGCTGGCGCGGTAAAAGCGATTGCGTTCCTCATTTTCCGCCGCTGGCCGCAGGAATTTTGCGCACATGGTCGGCGTCGTAGTCAGCGAGACCAGCAACGAAACTCCAATGGCAATGCTCAGCGTGACCGCGAACTCGCGGAACAGGCGGCCCACAATCCCGCCCATCAACAGCAACGGGATGAACACCGCGACTAGGGAAACGCTCATCGAAATGACGGTAAATCCAATTTCCGATGCGCCTTTGAACGCCGCTTGCACCGCGCCCATGCCCTGTTCCACATAACGCGTGATGTTCTCCAGCACCACGATGGCATCGTCCACCACAAACCCCGTGGAGATCGCGAGCGCCATCAAGGACAGATTGTCCAGGCTGTAACCCAGCAAGTACATGCCCCCGAACGTGCCCACCAGCGAAAGCGGCACCGCGATGCTGGGAATAATCGTCGCCCGCACGGTGCGTAAAAACGCAAACACTACCAGGATCACAAGAATGATCGAAAGAATCAGCGTGAATTCAATATCCTTGACCGACGCGCGCACCGTAATCGTTCGATCCAGCGCGATGCTGAGCTTGATCGCAGGGGAAATCGACGATTGCAGATACGGCATCAACGAGACCACGCGGTCTACGGTCTCGATGATGTTGGCGCCGGGCTGCCGGAAAACGATAATCAGAACGCTCGGCTTCGCGCCCGCCCCGCGCGCCTTGTCCGTCGCGTCGCCAAGCAATCCTATGTTGCGAACATCGATAACCGAATCTTCGACGTCGGCCACGTCTCCCAGACGCACCGGCGCGCCGTTGCGGTAAGCTACAATCAGCGGCCGGTACTGATCCGCCGTAAACAGTTGATCGTTATCGTTGAAATTCCAGGAGGTGGTGCCGTTCGATACTTGTCCCTTGGCCTGGTTCGCATTGGCCAGGTTGAGCGCGTTGCGCACCGTATCCAGGCCCACGCCGAGCTTGTTCAGCAGCATGGGGTTGACTTCCGCGCGCACTCCCGGCTGCGCCGCGCCGCCCACAAACACCTGCCCCACTCCGCTCACCTGCGCCAATTTCTGCGCCAGAATGGAATCCGCGGCGTCATACATCTGGGGCACGGTTTCGGTGTCCGAAGTCAGTGCCAGAATCATAATCGGCGCGTCCGCGGGATTCGCTTTGCGATACGTCGGATTGCTCGGAAGATTCGCGGGAAGCTGGCTGCGCGCCGCATTGATGGACGCCTGCACGTCGCGCCCCGCCGCATCGATATTACGGTTCAGATCGAATTGCAGCACGATGCTGGTCGAGCCGAGCTGGCTCGTAGACGTCATCTGGTTCACCGCCGAGATGCGGCCGAACTGCCGCTCCAGCGGAGTCGCCACAGCCGAAGCCATGGTCTGCGGATCGGCTCCCGGCAAACTGGCTCCCACCTGGATGACCGGAAAATCCACGCGCGGCAAGGATGCCACCGGCAGAAAATTGAACGCCAGAATTCCGGAGAGCAGCAGCGCCGCTGCCAGCAGCGATGTCCCAATCGGACGCCGGATAAATGGAGCTGAAATACTCATCGCAAGAACAGTGGCCAGTGATCAGTGGCTAGGGGTCAGCGGATACTGGAACTGGCCACTGATCACTGGCCACTGCACGACTTCTCCTTACTAGTCTCCCGGAGTCGCTTCGTGCGGAATCGGGTTGCCGATCTTGTACTTCTCGAAGCGATGCGCCAGCCGGTCAAACCACAGATAAACCACCGGAGTGGTGTACAGCGTAAGCAACTGGCTGAGAATCAACCCGCCCACAATCGTGATCCCCAAAGGCCGCCGCAATTCCGCGCCCGTGCCCGATCCCAATGCCAGAGGTAAACCGCCCAGCAGCGCCGCCATCGTCGTCATCATGATTGGACGAAAACGCAGCAGGCACGCCTGAAAGATCGCTTCTTCCGGCGTCTTGTGCTCTTCCCGTTCGGCTTCGAGAGCAAAGTCGATCATCATGATGGCGTTCTTTTTTACGATGCCGATCAGCAAAATGATGCCGATCAGCGCCACCACCGTCAGATCGTTTCCCGTAAGCTGCAAAGCTAGAATCGCACCCACACCCGCCGACGGCAGGGTCGAGAGAATCGTGATGGGATGAATGTAGCTCTCGTACAACACGCCCAGCACGATGTACACCGTAATGATCGCGGCCAGAATCAGGAACGGCTCGCTGGCCAGAGAATTCTGGAACGCCGCCGCGGTGCCCTGGAATGCCGCGTGAATGCTGGGCGGCAACTGAATGTCTTTTTCCGCTGTCTCGATCGCTTTCGTAGCCTCGCCCAGCGACGCTCCCGGAGCCAAATTGAACGAAAGCGTGACCACCGGAAATTGTCCCTGATGGTTGACCGCCAGCGTCGTGCTGACCGATTGCATCTTGGTGAAGGCGGAAAGCGGTACGGGGTTCCCGCTGGTGGTCGCCGTGGCCGCATTCCCGCTGGGTGCGCCAGTATTCGCAATCGTGCTTGCCGGACGAACGTATACGTCGTTCATCGCATCGGGAGTTTTAGCGAAACTCGGCAGAACCTCCAGCACCACGTGGTACTGGTTCAACTGCGTAAAAATGGTCGAGACCAGCCGCTGCCCGAAGGCGTCATACAGAGTATTGTCGATCGCCTGCGGCAGAATTCCCAGCCGTGACGCTGTATCGCGATCAATCGTAAGATTGGTTCGAAGTCCCCCATTGAGCTGATCCGTAGCCACGTCGCGCAGTTCCGGAGCCGCCCGCAATTTTTCCACTAACTTAGGCGTCCACTGCGCCAACTCCTGCGCGTCAGCGTCTTCAATGGAGTATTGAAACTGGGTGCGGCTCACCCGATCCTCTACCGTCAAATCCTGCACCGGCTGCATGTACAGCGTGATTCCATCTACGTTAGCCAGCGCGGGCTGCAGCCGCCGAATGATTGCTGAAGCATCGTCATTGCGTTCGTCACGCGGCTTCAAATTAATTTGAATGCGCCCGCTGTTCGGAGTCGTGTTCGTCCCATCCACCCCAATAAACGACGACAAACTCTCTACATCTTTATCCTGAAGAATCACCTTCGCCAGTTGCTGCTGCCGCTGCGACATCGCATCGAACGAGATATTGTCCGGCGCCTCCGAAATCCCCAGAATCACGCCCGTATCCTGCACCGGGAAAAATCCCTTGGGTACGATGACATAGAGGACGAGTGTCAGAACTAAAGTCCCGAAGGTCACGAAAAGAGTCGCGGTCTGGTGCTTCAAGACCCATTTCACAGTGCGTCCGTAGAACGCAATCACCCGGTTGTAATAATTTTCCGTGACGTCGTAGAAGCGGCCCTTCTCGCCTGCCTTGCGATGCTTCAGAAGTTTCGCGCACATCATCGGCGTCAAGCTCAGCGAAACTCCCGCCGAAACTAAAATCGTAACGGCCAGCGTCACCGCAAATTCGCGGAACAGCCGTCCGACAATATCGCCCATAAACAACAGCGGAATTAGTACGGCAATCAGCGAAACCGTCAGCGAGACGATCGTGAACCCAATTTGCCCCGAACCCTTCAGCGCCGCGTCCAGCGGCGAATCTCCCGCTTCGAGATAGCGGTCGATATTTTCAATCATCACGATGGCATCATCCACCACAAAGCCGGTGGAGATGGTCAACGCCATCAGCGTCAGATTGTTTAGGCTGTAGCCCAGCAAATACATCACGCCAAACGTTCCCACGATCGACAGCGGAACCGCGACGCTGGGAATAAATGTGGCCCGTAGATTTCGCAGGAAAAAGAAAATGACGATGACCACTAGCACGATGGTCAGCGCCAGTTCGAACTCAACGTCTTTGACCGATGCGCGGATCGTAGTCGTGCGGTCGGTGAGAATCTGCACCTTCACGGCCGAGGGCAACGATGCCTGCAACTGCGGCAGCAGCTTCTTGATCCGGTCGACCACGCTGATAATGTTCGCGCCCGGCTGCCGCTGGATATTTACGATCACCGCCGGAGTCTGATTCATCCAGGCCGCGAGCAGAATGTTTTCCGTGCCGTCGATCACGTTGGCCACATCGCTCAACCGCACCGGAGCGCCGTTGCGATAAGCCACCACAATCGGCTTGTATTGCTCGCTGGTAAAAAGCTGATCGTTCGCGCCAATCGTGTACGACTGCCGCGAGCCATCGATCACGCCCTTGGCCTGATCCACATTCGCCTGAGCCAGCGCCGTGCGAATATCCTCCAGGCTCAATCCATACGAAGCCAGCGCCGTCGGATTCACCTGCACTCGCACCGCCGGCTTCTGTCCGCCGCTGATGGAAACCAGGCCCACGCCCGGCAACTGCGAAATTTTCTGCGCCAGTGCGGTATCGGCGAGATCCTCAACCTTCGATAAAGCCAGCGAATCCGAGCTGAGCGCCAGCGTCAGGATCGGAGAATCGGCGGGATTCACCTTGTTATAAATCGGAGGATTCGGCAGATCCGCAGGCAGATACGTAGCCGCCGCATTCACCGCGGCCTGCACCTGCTGCTCTTCGACGTCGATGTTCTGGTCGAGCGCGAACTGCAGCGTGATCACCGAACTTCCAAACGAACTCGTGGAGGTCATCTGACTCAGTCCGGGAACCTGCCCGAACTGCCGCTCCAGCGGCGACGTCACCGACGATGCCATCACGTCGGGATCAGCGCCCGGATAGAACGTTACGACCTGAATGGTTGGGTAATCGACTTCAGGCAAGGCCGAGACCGGCAACTGCAGAAACGCGACCCACCCCACCAGCAGCACGCCCACCATCAACAGTGTGGTCGCCACCGGCCGGAGAATAAATAAACGCGAAGGACTCATGAAGCTGGTGTTCCTGAAGCTGGTGTTCCTGAAACCGGCGTCCCTGCACCCACCGGTGCGGCGAAAGAACCGCCTCCATTTTTCCCATTCGGAGCGTTGCTCGGGCTGGAGTTGCGCGGCTCAACTTTGCTGCCGGTTTGTAATTTGTCCTGGCCGTCGGTTACAACCGTGTCGCCCGGTGCCACGCCGCTCGCGATCACAGTCGTGTTCCCCTGCGTAAGAGAAATCGCGACGCTGCGGGCTTCGACCGTGCTGTCGGGCTTCACGGCGTAAACGAACGCACCCTGCGGTCCGCGCAGAATCGCCGCCGTCGGCACCACTGTGCTGTTCTTGCGTGTTTCCAGCAGCAGGTTTGCATTTACGAACTGATTTGGCCAAAGCTGGTTGTCTTTGTTATCGAAGACGGCTTTCAGCTTGGCGGTTCCTGTGGTCTGATCGATCTGGTTATCGATCGTCATCAGCTTGCCGGTCGCCAGTTTTGTCTGGTCGTCGCGGCTAAATGCCTCCACCATCAGCGTGGAGCTCTTCATGTGCTGCGCCACCGTCGGCAACTGATCCTCGGGAAGCGTAAAGATCACCGCGATCGGCTGCAATTGCGTGAGGATCAGCATCGGGGTGGTATCGGCCGCATGCACAATGTTTCCCGGATCCACCTGGCGCAGCCCGACCCGCCCCGTGAACGGCGCCGTGATGTTGCAATAAACAAGTTGCAGCTTGGCGTTATCGATCTGCGCCTGGTCCGTGCGCACTTGCCCATCGAGCTGATCCACCGTTGACTTCTGCGTATCCACTTGCTGCTGGGCAATGCTGCCGGAGGGAATCAGCGTCGTATAGCGCTCTAGGTTCAACCTCGCGTCGCGCAGCGACGCCTGGTCCTTGAACAGCTGCGCCTGCATCTGTTCCAGTTGCACCTGGTAAGGGCGGGGATCGATCAGGATCAGCAAATCGCCTTCCTTCACCAGTTGCCCTTCCTGAAAGTTGACCCGCATGATCTGCCCATCGACGCGGCTTTTTATATTCGCCGTGTAGAACGCCGTCACCGATCCCAGTCCGACAAGATAGACCGGCACATCTTGCCTCTCGACCTTGGCAACGGCAACCGAAGCCGCGCGAGTGGACGCGGCCTGCGCTCTTCCTTGCTTCGACTCGGCACTGCTGCTGCCGCTGCTGCACCCCGAGAGCGCTGCGCACACAGCCAGCAAAACCGCCATAACCAGCGAGAGCCAGGGACGCAAAAACGTAGCTCGCGAATAACCGGAACTACTTCGTTTCACCATTTTCGTTGGATGCGACATTTCATTAAGGCCGGCACAGAAGCTGCCACTCATTAGACGTATGCATTTTTCATTCGGTTGCGGAACCTCTGGACGGGAACAAGTCGGCGAATCTTTTATGCCCACGTCCTCCCGCTGTCGAAGTTCAGGTAGGAACCGGAACGCAGCTTGAATACTAGAAGCGTACCAATCAAGCATCAACCGTGGGGTTGCAGCAGGTCAAGCATAAGGCGAATGTTTTACAAATCTTTACCAGCATTGACTCTTCCTTACTGTCGCGCCATTTGCCATGCGGCGGGCGCCGCGTGACTTTGCTCATAGCTCGATATTTCCGCTTCATGTTGCAAGGTTAGACCGATATCATCCAACCCATTCAGCAGGCAATGCCGCACGAATTCGTCGACGGGAAATTTTGCCAGGAAACCAGCGTCGTCCCGCACTTCGCATCGCTCCAAATCCACGGTCAGTTCGTAATCTTTGATCTCGCGCGACCGCCGCAGTAGCTCGGCAACTTCATCCTCCTTAAGCGGCACCGTCAGGAAACCGTTCTTCGTACTGTTGTTCGCGAAGATGTCGGCAAACGAAGAAGAAATCACAGCGCGAAATCCGAAATCCGCCAGCGCCCACACCGCGTGCTCCCGAGACGATCCGCACCCAAAATTTCTGCCCGCCACCAAAATGCTCGCGCCCGCATAGCGCGGCTCATCCAACACGAAGTCCGCGTTTTTCTTTCCCTCGGCGGAAAATCGCCAGTCATAAAACAAAAACTGCCCAAACCCTGTGCGCTCAATCCGCTTTAAGAATTGTTTCGGAATGATCTGATCGGTATCGACATTCACCCGATCAAGCGGAGCCACGCGGCCTGTGTGTACGCCAAATGGTTTCATAAGCTCATCATTTCCCCCTGCAGCCGTCACCGCCACAATCTTGTCATCCTGAGCGAAGCCGCTCTTCAGGCGTAGCGAAGGATCTCCATCTCCACCACTCTTGCAGGAAAGCAAGCTCAGCGAAACTTCCACACCCGCACATCCGTGAAATGTCCCTCAATCGCCGCCGCCGCCGCCATCATCGGGCTCACCAGATGCGTTCTCCCGCCGCGTCCCTGCCGGCCTTCAAAATTCCGGTTGCTGGTCGAAGCGCAGCGCTCGCCCGGCTGCAAAATATCCGGATTCATTCCCAGGCACATCGAGCATCCCGATTCCCGCCACTCGAATCCCGCATCCAGAAAAATCCGGTGCAAGCCCTCCTGCTCGGCCGCGCGCTTCACCGCTTGCGATCCCGGCACCACCATGGCGCGCACATTCGCATTCACATGATGGCCGCGAGCCACCCGTGCTGCCGATCGCAAATCCTCCAGCCGCGAGTTCGTGCACGACCCGATAAACACCCGGTCGATGCCGATGTCCTCGATCCGCTTTCCTTGCTCCAGCCCCATATACTGCAAAGCCAACTCAGTCGCCCGCCGGTCAGATTCCTTCAAACTCCCCGCCTCCGGCACCCGCCCCGTCACCGGAGCGACCATCCCAGGATTCGTCCCCCAGGTCACAAACGGAGAAAGCTGCGCCGCATCGATCTCCACCACGCGATCGAATGCCGCGCCTTCATCGCCAGCCAAACTACGCCAATATTCGACTGCCTTTTCCCAATCGCCATCCCGCGGAGCGAATCGCTTGCCCTTTACATACGCAAATGTAGCTTCGTCGGGCGCAACCATCCCCGCGCGTGCGCCCGCTTCAATGCTCATGTTGCACAGCGTCATGCGCCCTTCCATCGAAAGCGCGCGCACCGCTTCTCCGGAGTACTCAATCACATGCCCGCTCGCTCCGTCCGTACCGATCTGGCCAATGATCCCCAGCGCCAAATCCTTCGCCGTCACGCCGTCGGCCAACCGCCCGCGCACATCGATCTTCATCGTCTTCGGCTTCTGCTGCGCCAGGCACTGCGTGGCCAGAACGTGCTCCACTTCCGAGGTTCCAATGCCGAAAGCCAGTGAGCCAAAAGCTCCGTGCGTGCTGGTATGGCTGTCGCCGCAAACAATCGTCATCCCCGGCTGCGTCAGCCCGAGCTCCGGGCCGATCACATGTACAATCCCCTGCTCCACCGAATCCATATCGAACAGCCGCACGCCAAATTCTTTGCAGTTGGCCTGCAGCGCCGCAATCTGCCTGGCGGCAATCAGATCCGTAATCGGAGTTCCGCGCGGCTCGGTCGGAATATTGTGGTCCACCGTGGCCACCGTCCGCGCCGGCTGACGCACTTTTCTTCCCCCCGCCCGCAACCCGTCAAAAGCCTGCGGCGAAGTCACTTCATGCACCAGATGCAGGTCGATATAAACGATGGGCGACCGCCCACTCGGCTGCGCCACCAGATGCGCGTTCCAGATTTTCTCGAAAAGTGTTCGCTTCGCTGTCATGATTCCGCGATTCGCTGTGCCGAAAGCAGCTTTCAGTGTTTCACAGAGCGGCAGAGCGGAGCAAGCGCCGAACCCATATGGGGACGGCCCCGCTGCTCCCAATTGCGGGTTCAGGTATCATAGAATTCACCCGCATGATCAACGGCAAACGCATCGCGGTCGTCATGCCCGCCTATAACGCGGAGAAAACTCTCGAGGTCACGGCAGGCGGACTGCCGGATCTCGTGGATATCCGCATTCTTGTCGATGACCACAGCTCCGACCGCACCGTCGATCTCGCACGCCGCCTCGGCCTGCAAGTCTTCCAACACGATCGCAACTACGGTTACGGCCGCAATCAGCAGACCTGCTACCGCGAAGCTTTGGCCGAAGGCGCTGACGTGGTCATCATGCTTCATCCCGATTATCAATACACGCCAAACTTGATCACCGCCATGGCCAGCATGGTGGCCTACGGTGTTTACGATGTGGTCCTGGGATCGCGCATCATCGGCGGAACCGCGCTGCTCGGCGGCATGCCGATTTATAAATACATTTCCAACCGCCTGCTCACGGCCTTCGAGAATCTTTTCCTGCGCGTGAAGCTTTCCGAATACCACACTGGCTACCGTGCCTTCAGCCGTCAAGTTCTTACCGAATTGCCGTTGCTCGAAAACTCCGACGACTTTGTCTTCGACAATCAGATGCTCGCGCAGTGCGTCCACTTCGGCTTCCGCATCGGCGAAGTCTCCTGCCCCACAAAATATTTTGAGGAAGCCTCCTCCATCAACTTCCGCCGCAGCGTGACGTATGGTTTCGGCGTGCTGGCGACTACTCTGCAATTCGCCATGCAGAAAGCGGGATTGATCCACTTGCCCCGCTTCAGCGAGCAGGGCCGCAAACTCGAAGCGAGCTATCCCACCTACTACGAGCGAAGGACGGCGCGTCCCGCTTAAGGAATTTTTTCGTAGTTACTTCTTCCTGGACAAGAACCCCAGCACCTTGCTGGCGAACTCATCGGAAAATCCAAACCGCGCTTTCGCCCGCGAATAAAGATCCACTGCCTTCTTGTCCAGCCAGATCATCGCCGCTTTCCCCAACCCATCCTGCGGGCGCGCAAAATAATCGGTGGAGTGTCCCGTAGCTTTCTTGTCGTTTTCAACCGTGTAGTAATACAAAGCCAAACTCTTGCGCGACTCCCCCGCCGGGCACGTCAGCGGATCGGGAAATCCGTGCAGCGACCGCTCGTCCGTCGTAAAAATCAGAGCATGATTCAACAGCGGCGGATACTTCGCCGCGCAGCGAGCCATCTTCTGTTCCCACAACTCAAGCGCTCCGCCCCACTCTTCCTGCCATTCCGGATTCAGATACAGAATCAGGTTCACCCGGCGCCGCCAGTTGGTATGGAAGTGGTGCATGGAAAAATCCGTATGCACATTCAAATACCCACCCGTGCCCGACTGGTGCAGTCCTCCGCCCTCCAACATCGAATCCGCCATCAGGTTCGGAATTCCGGTCAACTTGGAAACCCAGGCCACAAACTCCGGAGAATTCAGCTCATCCACAACCGCCCCAATGGCAGCCGGATAAAATTCGCGCTTGGCCAGGCCGAGTTTATTTTCGTTGGCATGTTTATATTGCGTCCACGCATCGCTGGTGGGAGCCGGAAACTCCTCCGCCATTGCCGATGCCGTCTCAGGCTCGAGAAAATCTTCCAGCAGAATGTGCGGGCAAGGCTGATTTTCGCGGTATTGTCTGGCTAACCCTGGCAGCCGCAATCCCCACTTCTCGTAGGGAAACAGCCGGGCGGTTTCTTGAACACGGTCCCAAACTGCTGGCGCGGTTGACATTAGGGAATGGCTCTCCTGATTTTAATAGTGTAGCCGATCGAGTATGGGGAAGGACCACGAAGGACAATAGCTCTCGCGAAGCCTTCCATTGTTAGAGACCTTCGTGTAACTTCGTGCCCTTCGTGGTAAAAATATGCTTAAATCGAAATCAGAAGCAGTGAATGCAACAGCCTAAGGCAGCTGGCAGACCCGCACGGCACCGTTCTGAAAAGCGCAATCGAGTCCCGAACTCTCCTCCCGTTGTATCACCACCCACCCCACGCCATATTTAATCTTCAACCGCGCAAAGTCTGCCTGCCCGAAGTTCTTCCACGGCATCTGGTCTTGCACCTGCGCCCACCACTCCTCCGCCAGCGGAGGAAACATGCTGACCACTCCGTTGTCTTTCACTCCATCAGCCAGTCGGCTTCTCTCGGCTAGGCAACGAAATCCGATCTCATCTTCCCAGGCGATCTCCATGTAATAGGGATCGAGAGCAAACACGGCGTCCACCGGCGTATTTTGTCGAATCCAGACAAAGGCCTGCGCCCACGGATTTCTCGGCGCCATGCCCGGCCATTCCAGGTGCGCGCTCGCCGGAAAAAGAGCCCGCTGCGCCAGGAACATGCCCGCACACAAAGGAAGGAATAGCAGCAGCCATCTCCAGACGCGATCCCGCAGCACATATTCGCCCAGAAATCCGCCAATCATCACGAACATCACGATGTAAAGAAAATGCAGGCTGCGCAAAGGCTGGATTCTCGCCAAAGCCTCCAATCGCGCCGGAAGATCGACCGCCACCGCTCCGACCAGATAGATCGCACCGTAAACGATGAACGCCCGGCTCACGCGCTCGACTATGTGCCACTCGCGTCGACGCGCTATCCTCCCGAACCACCAGAACAAAATCAGCGGCGCAACAATCCCCAGCAACTCATACCAGGCCCAGTTCTGAATGTAGTGATACGCGTGGCGTTTCGCAGCCTCGTGATAGGCCGGAGAAGCCGCAGGCGCCAAAGGAATTCCCAACCACAACAAGCTCGCCAGTCCCGTCGGGTTGATCCATTTCCAATGCCTGCCCAACTTTTCCATCACTACAAACAAGAGACAGAACGAAAAAGGAAACACCCACATCAGCGGATGCATGCACGCGGCAAAAACCACCCACAACAATGCCTGCACATACTTTTTTTCCAAAGTCCGCGCCAGCATGAAGATTCCCGCGAATGCCGCCAGATTTCGCGGATTCAAATACTGGTCCATGATGTAGAGCGCCGTCCCCGCCACCGGAATCGACACCAGCGCGGCAACCAGGCACACTCCACACCATCGCGCTCTCGCACTCGAAAAAAACAACCGCGACAACTCCCAACATCCCAGCAGCAGCAGAAAAATCGACGCCACGTGCCAGATAGACAAACCGGCTTCCATGGGCAAGTGAGTTACACGCAGAGAGAATGCAACAACGTTGGGAAACAACGTCATGCTGGCGTGCGACAGAAAAAATTCGCGCCCCACGGGAAACAGCTCGGGATGCAGAATCCGCTCCACGCCCGGCAAATAGATTTCAGCATCTTCCGCAAAAGGGTGGTATCCCTGCACCAGCAGGGCACCTGCGGTCAGCAACAGCAACCACAAAAAATCCAGCGTCTTGTGCTTGTTGGAAAGAATTTCACTCATTCGGTGGTGGCAATCGCAGCCTGCGGCAGGACTGTCGCTAACCTGCGCTTCCGCTCCGCGACCCAGGACGCAACGGCAAATGCCGCCAGCACCACGTACTGCGGGTCAATCGGCCGCCGGTAATAATCTTCCGGATGCGTCAGATAATAGATGATCGGAAAGAATATAAAAACCAGCAGGTATGGCATGGCCACAGCCGAGTCCATGCGCCACGCCTGCCAAAGTCCCATCAAAGTTAAGATCGTGAGCCCGGTGCAGAACACCATATTAAACGGATCGGCCGGCTCCTCTTGCAGGTAACGCGGGCTGAAGCTCCAGAAGCCCGTCCACAAATAAACCACACGCCGCGCCGTCTGCTGAACATACAACAGCCGATGCGTATTGATAAAATCCAGCCCTTCGTGAAATTTTTTCTGCGTGTATGCGATCTCGCCGAGTTGTCGATACTCGCGCCACTCGTTTTCGTTATCCGAAGGATGATATCCCGGAGGTCCCCAATGCCACGAATCCAGATTGTTGCCGAAATAAACCTCCAGCCCCAGACAACTGCGGAAGGGAATCACCTTGTGAAATGTTTCGTAATTTCGGATAAACCACGGAGCCACCGTCAGCGCCACCGCCAACACCGCGCCAACTCCAGGAGCCAGCCACTTGCGCCCGCTTTTGTACAGACGATACCAGGCCCACGCGCCCAGCACCGGCGCCACCGACATCACAACGGGATCGGTCAATCCTCCCAATCCGCTCAACGCGCCAAAGCCCGCCCAAAGCCATACCGAAGAAGAACTCTCCAGATGTAGCGCCAGCAGAAAAACTAAACTCATCAACAACGTGGTCAAAGTCGTGGCCCAGATAAAATCCGCGGAAAAGAAAATCGCGTAAGGAAAAAACGCCCAGCCCCATCCCGCCCACGCGGCCGCGTTCTCGCCAAAATGTTTTTTCGCAATGAAAAAAACCGGGATGCAGGTCAGCGCCGAAAACAAACAATCCAGAGCCAGCGCTGCGATTGCCGAAGCCTTGCTATAGACGCCGAATATTTTGAAAATCCCCGCCAGCAAGTAAGGAAATACCGGCGCCAGCCACGCCGTTGGCCCAGTCTTGCCAAACAGTGGGCTGCTGAAGCCTTCGCCCTGCGCGATGGACCTGGCGATTCGGCCGGCTTCGCCGCCCAGTCGCCAGTGGTCGCGATCCGGATCGGTCCGCTCCGGATATAAGAACGACATCACCACGAGCCGCAGAGCGAGCGCGATGATTACCATCCAAAATAGCGAGCGGCGGGAATTTCCAGACGTTTTCAGTGGGGCCTCGATGGTTAAGATGCGCCTTTACTTTGCCACAACAGAACATCAACAGTCTGTTTTTCTTACAATTTCTTTACGCTTAGCGTTTATCGCGTTCCGGCGCCGCGCTTGCGGCTTTTGTTTCGACTACGTAGCATCTAAAGGAGATGGCTGCCGCACTCATGCCCGAACGCTTGAGGCCCAAAATGGCGTTTGGGGAGATCATCGCCTTCGCTTACGACACCTTCTGCAGCAACAAGGTGCGCTTCATTCTGACTGCGCTTGGAATGGTGATCGGGACGGCGTCGCTGATTCTGGTGGTGACCATCGGCATGACGGGAAGGCAATTCGTCCTCAATCAGATACAGGCGATCGGGACCAACGAAATCTGGGCGGAATATCTGGGCGGAGCGCCGCACATCAGCAACTCCAATCCCGATCCGCTTACTATCGACGATCTTCATGCGGTGCAGGAAGTGGTTCCTGGAATCGTGGCTTCGTCGCCGGTGACGCAGCTTTCCGATCGGGTTCCGGTGGGAAACGGCAAAGAGAAGGACGTCACAATTCTGGGCGTGAATCCCGAATATGTGCGCGTGCGCAATCTGGTGATTCCTTCGGGAAGGTTTTTCGATCAGGAGGACTCGCAGGCGCACAACAAAGTTGGCGTGATTACGGAAAAAATGGCGATTGAAGTTTACGGATCGCCGCACGCCGCAGTGGGCAAGGTGATCAAACTGACTGGATTGCCTTTCACGATCATCGGAACGTTCAAAGAGCGCGTGGAAACGTTCGGGCAATCGGAGATTGTGGATAACACGATGTTGATTCCTTACTCCGTCAGCCGGTATTTCATGGAGGTTCCGAACGTCAAACTGCTTTATTTTTCCATGGAAGATCCTTCGATGGTGATTGCGGCGACGGCGCAGATTAAGCGCGTCTTGCAGTCGCGGCACCGGTCGGAATCGGTATACGATGTGGCCAATCTTACCGCGCTGCTTTCCATGGCGGACCGCATTGCCACGGGCCTGACCTGGGTGCTGCTGCTGATTTCGATGGTGACGCTGCTGGTCAGCGGCATTGGCATCATGAACATCATGTTGGCGACTGTGACCTCACGTATCCGCGAGATCGGCATCCGCAAGGCGGTGGGCGCGACCAACCGGGAAATCCGCTTTCAGTTTTTGGCCGAGGCTATCCTCATCTCCCTCATCGGAGGGTTCGCCGGGATCGTGATCGGCTATGCCATCCCGTATTCGGTGCGCTTTCTCACCGAGTACCGGGTTCCCATCTCCGGACTGTCCGCGATCATCGCCATTATTGTGTCATCGGTGGTTGGCGTGATCTTCGGCACCGTGCCGGCGGCGCGTGCGGCGCAGCTCGATCCGGTGGAGAGTTTGCGGTACGAGTAGGGGCGGCTTCCGCTTTTCGGCTTTTCGGCTTCCGCTTTCCGGCCTATCCCTGGGCGCTTCTTTGTATCTCTCCGGCTGCCTGTCCGGCTATCTCTCCGGATGTCTGTCCGGCTTGTCCCGACCTCCACCGAATGAGGCAGTCGCGCACGAAGGTTGACTCCTCAGCGATCTTCATGGCGCGCGCTATTCTTCCCCCTTCCGCGTAAATCTTCTCGGCGCGGACTTTGGCCCGGCGAACCTCCGCTTGATAATCCTCGTCCTGGTTGTCCTCATCTTCACTGCTCACATCTTGGTTGCTCTCGTTTTGTGGATCGGCGGCGGCGTGTCGATCCCCGCGGTGACGGCCCTCGGGCTGATCGGCTTCCCTCTGGCCAGTCCCGGCTTGGCCGTTATCGGCTGAGGCTTGATCATCCCAAGACTCGCGGGCTGACGCCGCTATGCCACTGTTTTCGGCCTCGTCGTTGTGGCCCGTGAAGTCACGCGCCGCCCACTGCGGACCGTTGAGCCGAGTGCGGTCCACCTTGCTTTGGTCGATGACCACATCGGTGGGCTTTTCCGCTTCGAACTTCGTATTGCGCAGATTGCAGCTCGCGGTTTGCAGCGCGTAGAGCATCAGGCCGGCAATCTTCGGCTCCATGCGTCCGCTGCCCAGCCACTCGATGACTTTCATCAGACCTAACTGCACGGCGTTCGCGTCTTCGAGCGGAGGCAGTTCGAACCTGCGCTGCGCGAACTGATCGGCGTAGAACTTACTTTGCTCGAGGCGAATGCCCTCGTGGAAATAGCAGCGCCTGCGCCGCCGCAACGCCGGAGACCCGCACTGCACTCCGTTGACCTTCAAATGCTGACATCGTGGAACATCTTCCAGACCCATGTACTTTGCCCCTACCCACAGATTGACCGCCGCCCGTTACCGTGAGCGGCGGATTTTGACTTTCTCTTTCCAATATCCATTTCACCACCACCCACAAGGTCAAATGAACATGCGGAAGAGTAAGCCTGTGGAAATTCCCCAAAAAGGGAAGAGGGCGCGGGATTCCGAACTCCGATGCCACCAGCCAACTGCCAATCAAAGTATCACCCCCGCCAACTTCCGCCGCCCTGCTCTGGATGTAAACTTATCCGCCAGAGATGTCTCTCGCCCTCAAGCCGACCCACGCCGCGGTCAAGAACTACTACGCCGCCCTCACCCAGGTCGGACAACTGCACTTCAGCAACGAAGCTCAAGTCAGCGACGCCTTCGCCAAACTGCTCACCGACTGCGGCAAGAAGCTCCATCTCACGTTCATTCCTCAGTTCCCCATCCAGCGCGCCAAAACCCGCGTCATCGTCGACGGCGCTCTGCTCGACACCTTTCACCTCGCTCACGGCTACTGGGAAGCCAAAGACGAAAAAGACGACCTCGAACGCGAAATCAAAGCCAAGCTCGACAAGGGCTATCCTCGCGACAACATCATCTTCCAGGCCCCCGAGCGCGCCGTGCTCTACCAGGCCGGAGCCCGCGTCGCCGACGAAGACATCTCCAAGCCCGACTACCTCGCCCAGCTAGTCAATCACTTCTTCGACTACAAAGCCCCTCACATCGAGGAGTGGGAACAAGCCGTCAGTGAATTCTCCGATCGCATCCCCGAACTCGCCGAGGCGGTGAAGAAGATCATCGACGCCGAGCGCAAACATAGCCCAGCCTTCGTCCGCAGCTTCGAAGACTTCTACGCCCTCTGCCGTCAGGCCATCAATCCCAATCTCTCCGAAGAAGCCGTCGAGCGCATGTTGATTCAGCACCTGCTGACCGAGCGCATCTTCGAGAGAATTTTCGACAATCCCGATTTCACCCGCCGCAACGTCGTCGCCGCCGAAATTGAAAAAGTAATCGTCGAGCTGACCAAGCGCGCCTTCAACCGAAACGAATTCCTGCGCCCGCTCGACCGCTTCTACAAGGCCATCGAGGTCAGCGCCGAAAACACCACCGGCTTCTCCGAGAAGCAAGCGTTTCTCAACAAAGTGTACGAGCGCTTCTTCCAGGGCTATTCGCCCAAAGAAGCCGACACTCACGGCATCGTCTACACTCCGCAGCCCATCGTCAACTTCATGGTGCGCAGCGTCGAGGAGATTCTGCAAAAAGAATTCGGCCGCTCTCTCGGCGACAAAGGCGTCCACATCCTCGATCCCTTCGTCGGCACCGGCAACTTTATCGTCCGCATCATGCAGGAGATCAAAGCCACCGACCTGCAATACAAATACGAAAACGAACTGCACTGCAACGAAGTCATGCTGCTGCCCTATTACATCGCCAGCATGAACATCGAGCACGCCTACTTCGACCGCGCCGGTGAGTACAGGGCGTTTCCCGGGATCTGCCTGGTAGACACATTTGAACTAGCCGAAGCGGAACAGTCGTCGCTCGGCTTCATGACGGAGGAAAATGCACAACGAGTCAAACGGCAAAAAGCATCACCCATCTTCGTAATCATCGGGAATCCGCCCTACAACGCCGGCCAAGTTAACGAGAGCGACAACAATAAGAATCGCAAGTATCCGGTGATAGACGGTCGCATTTCGGAAACCTACGGAAAAGATTCACAAGCAACGCTCTTAAGAAAACTTCAGGATCCATACCTGAAAGCCGTTAGGTGGGCGACCGACAGGATCGGAACAGAAGGAATTGTCTGTTTTGTCACAAACGACAGCTTCATCAACGACCATTCGCTAGATGGCGTCCGAGCATCCCTGGAATGGGAGTTCGACCACGTCTATGTCCTTGATCTTGGGGGCAACGTCCGAAAGAACCCCAAGCTTTCCGGCACAACCCACAATGTCTTTGGGATTCAGGTCGGAGTCAGCATCAACGTTTTCGTTCGGAAAGATCGCAGATTGAAAGACACCCGCTGCCCGATTGACTACGCCGCTGCGGGCCCTTTCTGGCGCAAGGAGCAGAAGTACGATTTCCTCAGCAGCCACGAATCCGTTGACGCCATCGAGTGGCAGCGGATCACGCCCGACGAGCGCCATACATGGCTTACAGAAGGACTACAGCCCGACTTCGCAGCCCTCGCGCCGATTGCCGGTCAGCAGAATCGAATTTTCAACGAGCACTCGCTGGGAGTTTCGACAAACCGTGACTCGCTCGTTTATGGATTTCAGCCGGACGCCGTGAGCACACACGTTCGGGAGTTCCTCGAGACCTATGCTGCCGAACTCAGCCGTTTCCAGCGGAAGGGAGAACCTGCAGACGTTGATAAGTTCCTCGAGCATAGCCCACTGAAGTGGAGTCGCAACCTGAAGCGCCATTTTAGGAGCGGCGACTTGACTGAGTTCGACAGCGCCAATCTCCGACCCGTGACATACCGACCGTTTACCGCGCAGTACTTGTATCTTTCGGATATCGTTGTGGACGAACCGAGCCGCACCGCTGACTTCTTCCCAAAATCCCGTGACCCAAGCGCCAACCGAATGCTCGTCGTCACGGACCTTGCGGGGCGATCACCGTTCAGCGTACTTGCAACGTCAACTCCATCTGACCTCCACTTATGCGCATCGTCCGACGGTTTTCAATGCTTCCCCTTCTACACCTACGCCGAAGACGGAACCCACCGTCGCGAAAACATCACCGACTGGGCCCTCGAACAATTCCGCGCCCACTACCACGACCCCTCCATCACCAAGTGGGACATCTTCCACTACATTTACGCCGTCCTACATCACCCCGAGTACCGCGAGCGCTACGCCGCCAACCTCCGCCGCGAACTTCCCCGTATCCCTTTCGCCTCCACCACCACCGCTTGTCATCCTGACGAAGCGGAGTCCCCGGCTTCGCCGGGGACTCCCGAGGAAGGACCTATGTGTGGTGTGTCAATAGGTTGTTCCGGTCGAGACCGGAACGGCTGATGGGCGGAGCGTGGTCTAGACTAGCATGCGGACGATGCCAGTTGTACTGATGGAGCCAGCGCGGAAGCTC
>Ga0302180_10000083_pt1 | contig 85173 bp, 76 predicted proteins | sample I_Palsa_E3_2_FD_200575 | JGI IMG/M metagenome (GOLD analysis project Ga0302180, IMG submission 200575) | Peat permafrost microbial communities from Stordalen Mire near Abisko, Sweden - I_Palsa_E3_2 | ecosystem: Environmental > Terrestrial > Soil > Palsa > Peat permafrost | place: Sweden...
CCCACCGTCCCTCCGGAGGTCGCAGCGACTTCGGCGAGAAACCCCTTCAGCCGCTCGCCGTCGTCGCCCGCCCAAAGATCAAGCAGATTTTTCCCCGCGACGGCGTCGGGACTCAGGCCCAGGGTGCGCTCGGACGCGGGGGATGCGAAGCGCAGGGCGCCGTCCACGGCGACGATCATGATGACGTCGGAGGCGTTTGCGATCAGGGACGCGTAACGGGCCTCGACCATGCGGGCGGCGCGGCGCTCGCGGGTCAACGCGTCCTCACGCAGGGCGAGCGCCTGACGCACCATCACGAGCAGTGTGAGTCCGAAGACGACGATGGTCATTACCGTCGCGGGGCTGCCGATGTCGCCACGCGTGAACGACACGAGCACGAGGAACGCGGTCAGCATTGCGGCGTACGGCAGCGACTGCGCGAGGGAATGCGAAGCGCCGGGCGCAACCCGCAGGCTGCTCGCGCGCATCTGCTCGCGTCCGGCGACCGCCAGCGGCACGTAACAGGCGACGTACAACACGTCCTGCAGGGCGCCAGGCAAATAGTCGCCGCTGATCTTCGCGACCGACCAGAGAATGTCGGCGAGAAACATCGTTGCAAAGCCCACTAACAGCAGCATTGGGACCCGCCGGCCGCTGGGATTGCCTGCGCCCGCCAGAAGTACCACGCCCAGCGTGAGCAGCATGATGCAGTTGAGCGCTATGTAGGCCTGACTCAGCGTGTTCTTGATCACGTCGATCTCGGTACTCGCTTCGGCGGGCCGGATGACGAGGAACCAGAAGAAGGCGCCGAAACCGACCACGAGAATCACAGCATCGAGCGCGAGCTGCCCCCAACGCACCTTCACGGCGGCGGCCCTGATGAGAAACACCACTGCCGCAAAGAAGATAGGGTAGAACGCCACGTAGAAAATGTCGGCGTATCCCGGGAACGGGTCACGGCCGTGCAGCCAGGAGTTAACGCCGATGACTGTGCCGACGAAATACAGGGCAAGCGCAACCGACAGGCACCGCCATGCCGCGCGGGGCGCGCCCGGCGCTAAATTACGCGCCGCCGCCACGGCGACGATCACGGCGGTGAAGCAGGCCGGCGAGTCGGCCAAGAGACCGACGTAATGTGTGATCCGCTCCCCGCCGAAACCCGCCAGCATCCAGGTGGCGCAAATGGCGACGTAGATCACAAGTCCGATGAGAAGTTTGTCGACCCAGCCTGGGGCTGCCTCGGAGCGCTCCCCCGGCGCAGGTCCTGATGTAGGGCCCACCTGAAACACCTTAAAGTGACTCCTCCGCTCGGCCGAAGAAACGGCTCCAGCATGAGGTGGCCGCCAGGTAGCAAATTTACCTCGCAAGGCGCGGCTGACAAGCAAGAAGAACGCGCGTTGCGATGCAGGTCTCGTTCGCACCCTGTGGCAGCTTAAAACCCGCATCCGGAGCTTGAAATCCACGGGAAAGCCTGTGGATTTGTGTGGCCCGGTTAACGGCTGCCGGCCGCATCGCCGAGGAGAATTGCACCCCCGCGCGCGCGGCCCGAGCGGCAGCACGGCGGCGCGGAGCATTGCTTCCCGTCAGCCGGCGCAGCGGCCGCGCGCCGCGCTTGAGCTGCCGCGTAACGCCAACCGGACTCAACGGGCTGTAATTCGGCGCGCGGCGGGCACCGTCGGGCCCCTCTTCGCGCGTCTCACCCCCCCAAGGGCCGCAGCATCGCCCGGGAAATGATGTGCCGCTGCACTTCGCTGGTACCGTCCCAGATCCTCTCGATGCGCGCATCCCGCCAGATGCGTTCCAACGGCAGATCGCTCATGAGACCCATGCCGCCGTGGATCTGCAGCGCCTCATCCGCCACCATTGCCAGCATCTCGCTTGCCTTCAGCTTCGCGATTGCCATGTCCATATCGGTGGCCGTCTTCTGGTCGACCTTCCAGGCCGCCTCCAGCGTCAGGAGCTCCGCGGCCCTGAGCTCGACCGCCATGTCCGCAAGCTTGAAGCTCACTCCCTGGAACTTCCCGATCGGCTGACCGAACTGCACGCGATCGACGGCCCATTGTGTGGCGAGCTCAAGCGCCCGCTCCGCTCGGCCGAGGCACGAGGCAGCGACCTGCAGCCGTGTCGCGCCGAGCCACGTGTTGGCCATGTCAAATCCCTTGTGCACCTCGCCGAGCACAGCGGCGGCGGGCACGCGGCAGTCGTTGAACTCCAGAATGCTGTTGTGATATCCGCGGTGCGACACATTTTTGTATCCGGGGCGCACGGTGAATCCCGGATGGCCGACGTCGACGAGAAACGCGGTAATGAGCTTCTTCTTGCCGCGCGGAGAATCCTCCTCCCCCGAAGCGGCAAACAGGATCACGAAGTCGGATTGATCCGCGTGGCTGATAAAGTGCTTCGTGCCATTGATAATGAAGTCCCCGCCGCTCCTGACGGCGCTCGTTTTCATGCCGCGCACATCTGAGCCCGCGCCCGGCTCGGTCATCGCAAGACACTCGGTTTTCTCGCCACGTACGGCCGGCAGCAGATAACGCTGCCGCTGCTCGCCTTCGCAGGCAAGGAGGATGTTGGAAGGCCGCGCGACGCAGATGAATTGCAGCGCATAGCTCGTGCGCCCGAGCTCTTTCTCGAACAGCACGCAGGTAAGCGCGTCAAGACCCGCGCCGCCCACCTCGACGGGCATATTGGCCGCGTAGAGACCGGCTTCCATGGCTTTGGATTTGAGCGTCTGCAGCAGATCCGCGGGCAGCTCTCCCGTGCTCTCCACTAGCGCTTCGTGCGGATAGAGCTCCTGCTCGACAAACTCGCGGGTCGTCTTGACGATGAGCTGCTGTTCATCTGTGAGCGCGAAGTCCATGGGAAATACTCAATGCTGCGCAGCTGCGGCTTGCGCCTGCCGCAGCCTCTCGAGGCTGCGATACAAATCCTCGTCCATGGCTGAGGCTTTGCCGGCCTGCGTATTCACATGCACGTGTGTCTGTGTGGCGCTCGCGATCAGCTTGTCATCGCTACCGCGATGCAGGTGATGCAGCACCTTGAGGCGCTTATTGTCGACGGACTGCACGCGCGCCGTCGCGTAGAGCGGCTCGTTGACCTTTGCTTCGGCAAGATAGTTGATCTGCGTTTCGACGGTGTAGAACATCCGCCCGCTCAGGCGATAGGCCTCATCGACACCGACCCGGCGGTAGAGTAGGTCCATCGCCTCGCCAAATACCTGCAGATAGCGAAAATCCGTCATATGGCCGTTGTAATCGACCCATTCGGGTCGAACGTAGGTCTCGAGCCGCGACAGCTCCTCGGGCAAGGCAGCGGAGCGCGCGCGCGCGGCCGCATCGGCATACAGCCGCGCCTCGAGAGCCTTCAAAGTCGCACCCGCGCCAATGTCGTATTGGCGCAGAACCTGCTGGATGGCAACGAGTGAATCATCGCGCAGGCGCTCGAGCGTGCGGATCGATCTGCCGTCGGCTTGTGCCTGCGTCCCCTCCACCATGCGGTCAATCAACTGCTCGGTAAGCTCCGGCGCCTCGAGCTTGGTCCATGGCCACTTCAGGCACGGGCCAAACTGCGCGAGCATGTGGCGCATGCCGCTCTCCCCGCCCGCCAAGTGGTAGATCATGTTGGTGCCCATGGCGGCCCAGCGCAGCCCCGGGCCGTACACGATTGACTCGTCGAGTTCGCCGGTGCTTGCGACACCGTCATTGACCAGATGCAGGATCTCGCGCCACAGCGCCTCCTGCAGTCGATCCGTCAGGTGGCCGGGCACCTCGTGGCGCAGTGTGAGGGGATGCATGCCGATATAGGTGTAGAAGCGCCGTGCGGATTCGATGGTCTGCGTCGAGGTGAGCTTGCCGCCCACGAGTTCCACAAGCGGCAGCAGATACACCGGGTTGAAGGGATGGGCGACAAGGAGGCGCTCGGGCGCCACCATATCGCGCTGCAGATCCGAGGGCATGAGGCCGGATGTGGATGAAGCGATGATGACGTCCGCCGCGGCGTGGCGACTTACATCCGCCAATACGCGTTGTTTGAGCTCGAGCTGCTCGGGGATATTCTCCTGGATGAAGTCGACGCGCCGCGCCATCGCATGCAAATCGGTAGTGAAGGACAGCGTGCCCTTCGGCGGCAGCGGGGCAAAGGTGAGGCGCGCGAGCGCGGGCTCTGCATTCTTGACCGCGGCGCGGATCCAGTTCTCCATCTCCGGCTTGGTGTCGGCCGCCAGCACGTCGATGCCGAAATGCAGCGCGCGCGCTGCCCAACCGCCGCCGATGACACCGGTGCCGAGCAGCCCAAGCGTACGCACGGTTCTCATGCGAGCTGCAACCCAGACCCGCGCACTGCAGCGCCTGACACGCCTGCTCCTAGTTGACCGCAGGGCATACCCACGTTACGCCTCTCCCTCACGATTGCAGCAGGATCGCGGCATTCGCGCTCCAGCTGACAAAGACCTCGTCGCTCCAATTGATCGTCCACTCGGACGTGCGGCGGTCGTTCTGAGCATATACGGTGACCAGCTTGCCGCTCGCAGTCTTGATCCGGTAAGTCGAGCGGTTGCCGAGGTAGCCTAGCTCCCAGACCATTCCCGTCAGCTGGTTGACCCGCGCCGCGGTCACGGGCTCCTTGGTCACGCGGATCTTTTCGGGCCGCAGCGCCACCCATACCCGCTGTCCGGTGTTGAATCGGCCGAGGTCGTCAACCAGCAGTTCGCAGCCGATTTCCGCGCAGCGCACCGTGATGAGTCCCGGCTCGCACGCCAAAACCGTGCCTTCAAAGAGGTTCGTCGAACCGATGAAGTCGGCCACGAAACGGCTCTGCGGAAACTCATAGATCTCCGAAGGGGTGCCCACCTGCAGCACCGAGCCCCGGTCCATCACCGCGATCCGCGTCGCCAGCGCCATCGCCTCATCCTGATCATGGGTGACGAAGACGAATGTGATGCCGACCTGGTACTGCAGGTCGATGAGCTCGAACTGCGTCTTTTCGCGCAGTTTCTTGTCGAGCGCCGAGAGCGGCTCGTCGAGGAGCAAAACTTTGGGCCGGCGGATGAGCGCGCGCGCGAGCGCCACGCGCTGCCTCTGGCCGCCGGAGAGCTGATGCGGCTTGCGCTTGGCGAGATGCCCGAGCTGCACCATGTCGAGCGCCTCCTGGATGCGCTGCCTCTGCACCGCGGCCTCGAGCTTCAATTGGCGCAGCCCGTAGCCGACGTTGCGCTCGACCGTCATATGCGGGAAGAGCGCGTATGACTGAAACATGATGTTGACCGGGCGCTCGTGCGGCGGCACGCCGGTCATCTCCACATCGTCGATCATTATCCTGCCGGTGCTCTGGCGCGTGAACCCGGCGAGCATGCGCAGCAGCGTCGTCTTGCCGCACCCGGAAGAACCGACGAGCGCAAACATTTCGCCCTTGAAGATCTTGAGACTTACGTTGTCGACGGCGACACAGCCATCGTAGGACTTGCCGACACTCTCGATCACGATTTGCGGCTTGGCATTGGGATCGAGCCACGGACGCTCGACCATCGTGTTCGGTTGAGTTGCAGAACCGTTGGGACGCGGTGCAGTCATGGGTTCTCAGTGGTCTGCCGGAGGCGTAACGCGGCGCCGTTCCGGAGCGTAGAAGGGCTTTTCGACCACGCGCGCCCGCACCATGCGCCGTTCCCAGACCAATTCCCGGTTGAGGTAGATCTCTGCCCAGACTTCCGCGCCGAGCTTGAAGTGCGGCGCCGCGAGCATGGCGAGGGCGATATTGCGCTTGCAGGTGGGCGACCAGACGGCGGAACTCACGCTGCCGATCTCGCGTTTTCCCGTCCGGTCGTCGTACACGAGCGCATTGTGCGCGGGCTTGTTGCCGTCAATGTCGAGTCCCACGAGCCTGCGGCGTGCGCCGCGGCGCTGCTCGGCGAGGAGCGCGCGGCGCCCCGTGAAGTGACCTTTCTTGAAGTCAACGAGCCATTCCAATCCGAGCTCCAGCGGCGAGCGTGCGCGTTCAGTGTATATAGTCTGCTCGGCGGAGACGAAATCGGCGTTCGGCAAAATGAATCCCGCCTCGATACGCGCCACGTTCAATGCCATCGACCCTATCGCGCGGATGCCGCGCGTGCTGCCCGCCGCCATCAGGCCGTCCCATACGTTTTCTGCCTGCTCGGGCTGCATCCACAGCTCATAGCCCAGATCGCCCGTGAATCCCGTGCGCGATGCCATGATCTCGTTGGCGCCGACTGCAAAGCGCCCGATCTCAAAGGGCTTCAATGCCTCGATACCCGTCATGCCGTAGTCCTTGAGCGTCGCGCACGAGGTCGGACCCTGCAGCGCGAGCGCCGCGATTTCCTCGGTCACTTCGGCGATCTCGACATCGAAGCCGATCGCAGAATCGAGCAGCCAATCGATCTGACGCTCGGCCGTGCACAGGCGGTACTCGCTCTCGCCCAGCCGAAAGATCGTGCCGTCGTCGATGAGATGCCCGGCATCATTGCACCACACGCAATAGGCGACGCGGTTGGGCTTCAGCTTGCCGACGTCACGCGTCACGAGGCGATTCAGGTAGCCGGTGGCGCCGGGGCCTCCTATCCGGTACTTCACCATCGGCGTCAGATCATAGAGCGTGGTCGAGTTACGGATTGCAAAATATTCCTGCTCGACGCTGCTGAACACATCGACGGTGGTGTAGCCCGCCCATGGAATGAAGCTGTCGAGCTGACTGAGCGCGCGCGCGCGCGCGTGAAACGGCGTCGCGAGCAGCGGCTGCAGGAAGTGCGGAGCGCGGCTCATCGCGCACCCGACTTCAGAACCTGCTGCGCGGCATTGCGGCCGGCGGCGCCCATGACGCCGCCGCCCGGATGGCAGCCCGCACCGCACAGGTACAAGCCTGCGACCGGCGTTTCATACTGCGCCGCGCCGGGAACAGGACGGACCATGAAGAACTGGTCAAAGGCAAGATCCACGTGATGCCAGTGTCCGCCGGTGATGCGAAATTGCCGCTCTATGTCGAGCGGCGTCAGAAGCTCTGCGCAGCTGATGGAGGCCCGCAGCCCCGGTGCGTAGCGCTCCAGCACGTCGACGGCGAGATCCGTGAAGTGCTGCTGCTGGCGATCCCAGCCGGCCGCAAGCGCGTACGGCGCGTACTGAATGATGGCGGACAATACGTGTTTGCCCGGAGGCGCGAGAGTGGGGTCGCTGACGCTCGGCACGGTGATCTCGAAGATGGGCTCAGCGGAGAACTCGCCATACTTCGCGTGATTGTAGGCGCGCTCAATGGCCTCGAGCGAGGGCGCGATCAGTAGACGGCCCGCGAGCGCCTCCGCGGCGAGGCCGGTGAAGGTAGGACGCGCATCCAGCGCCAGATGCAGTTTGGCCGCGAGCCCGCGGCTGCGCAGGTGGCTCACGCGCCGCACGAATCCCGTATCCAGCTGATTACTGCCGAGAAGCCCGAGAAATGTGGTCTTCGGATCGCAGCTGGAGATGACGACGGGCGCCGCAATAGCCTGCCCGGACTGCAGCACCACGCCCTGGACGCGGTCCTCCTGCAGGCTGATGCGCCGAACCTGCGCGCCGGTGCGGATGGTGGCCCCGGCGGCGATTGCGCTCGTAGCCAGAGCATCCGAGAGTGCGCCCAAGCCCCCGAGCGGCTGGGCAAGGATGCTGCTGCCCTCGTGGGCGGCGAGGCGATACAGCAGCGCCAGCACCGTGCCAGGCGTGCGCGGTCCAAAATTTGTCCCCAACACCGCATCGAAGCCGAGCGCGCCCTTCAAAAGCGGCGTGTCGAAATGCTCCTCGAGGAGGTCATAGACATTCATGCCGACGATGCGCAGCAGCTCGCGCATGTCGGCACGGCCGAGGCGCCTGATTCGCCAACCCATGCGCAACAGCGCCAGGCGGTCCGACCAAGCATCGGTGCCAAGCCGCGGCGGCACGCCCGTAATGATGGGGTGCAATGCCCGCGCCAGACGCCGCAGGCGCGCCGTGTACGCCGGATACGCGAGCGTGTCCGCGCGCGATGCGCCCGTGAGGTCGCCGCTATCACCGACGCCGAGCGCCAGCGGCGCGCCGCCCAGCGACAGCGCGGTTGTGGGCATGGCAGCGTTCGCAAGCTTGAAGCCGTGCGCGCCCAGGTCGAGCTCTTTGATCATCGCCTGCGGCATCAGATGCAAAAGATGCGCACAGGAGGAGACCTGATAGCCCGGAGCAAACTCGCGTGTCACCGCCGCGCCGCCGACGCGCGCGGCGGCTTCGAGCACGAGCACGGAGCGGCCGCTTCGAGCCAGGTATGCGGCGCAGACGAGGCCGTTATGGCCGCCGCCGATCACGATGCAGTCGTAACGCGCGTCCGTGGACACTGCGGTCGTCATGGTCAATGGGCCTTGCGCAGATCGCGCAATACCGCGCGCGCGGCGTTGGCACCCGGAGCGCCCATCACGCCGCCGCCCGGATGGGTACTGGAGCCGCACATGTAGACTCCGCGCACCGGTGAGCGGTACTGCGCGTAGCCGGGAATGGGCCGGTTGAACAGCAATTGATCGAGCGTGAGCTCGCCTTGAAAAATATTTCCCTCGGTGAGCCCCACCTCGTTCTCGATGTCCCAGGGCGTGCGGATCTCCGCGTGCAGGATGAGGTCTTTGAAATTCGGGCTGTGCGCGGCGATCGTGTCGATGACGGTTGCGCCGAAAGCCGCGCGCTTCTGCGCCGTCCACTCGCCGTCGGCGAGGCGATAGGGGCAATACTGCACGAACACCGACATGTAGTGCTTGCCATGCGGCACGAGCGTCGGGTCAATTTGCGATGGGATCAGCATGTCGATGTAGGGGGCGCGGGACCAGCGGCCTTCCTTCCAGTCATCGTAGGCGCGCTCCATCATTTCGATGGTGTCGGTTACGTGCAGGTCGCCGCGGATCGTCGGCGACCCCGCCGGAATCGCCGGAAAGTCGGGCATCCCGTCGAGCGCAATATTGAGCTTGCCGGAGGAGCCGCGGATCTTGAAGTTGCGCACCTGCCGTAGAAATTCATCCGGCAGGTGCTCGGCCCGCATGGTCTTGAGAAATGTACGCCGCACGTCGAGGTTGGAGATGACGATGGGAGCATGAATCTCCTCGCCGTCGGCGAGCGCAACGCCAACCGTGCGGCCGTGGCGCACCAGGATTTCGCGCACGTCGGCGGCGCTGCGTATGCTTCCCGAACTTGCCTGGAACGAAGCGGCGAGCGCGGCGGTGATTGCGCCCATGCCGCCGCGCGCAAAGCCCCAGGCACCCACCGTATTGTCGATGTCCCCCATGTAATGGTGCAGCAGCACGTACGCCGTGCCCGGCGAGCGCGGCCCGAGCGCCGTGCCAATGATGGAGCTGCCGGCAAAATGCGCCTTGACGATGGCGCTCTCGAAATACTCATCGAGAAAATCTGCACAGCTCATCGTCCAGAAGCGCAAGGTGTCGTACATGCGCTCCTCGCCCATGCCGTGAAAGCGCCGCGCGAGATACAGAAGCTCGCCGAGATCGCGCGGCTTGAATGAGGTGGGATCGGGCGGTTCGCGCATCAAAAGCGGCTTGATGAAGCGGCATTGGCGCATGACATCACGCGCGTAGCGGTCATACGCCTCCGCGTCGCGAGCCGAGTGGCGCGCGATCTCGCGCCGCAGCGCATCGTGATTATCGTAGAGCGCCAGATGACCGCCGTTGCGCATCATGGTGCAGCCGCCCTCGTAGGGAATGATCTGCAGCCCGTAACGCGGCAGCTCGAGCGTGCGCATGATCTCCGGCCGCAGCAGGCTGCACACGTAGGAGCAGTTCGAGTAGGTGAAGTCCTTGTAGAGCTTGCGACTTACCGCGGCGCCGCCGATGTAGGCGTTGCGCTCCAAGACGAGGACGTCAAGGCCCGCGCGCGCGAGATAACAGGCTGCGACGAGACCGTTGTGACCGGCGCCCACGATGATGGCATCGTGGCGGCGGCGGCTGTCTTGTGTCGATCCCACCACGCAGCATCAGGCCGCAGGACCGCTCAGGCGGGCACTTTGTGCGTCGCGCCGCCGGCGGCGCGCAGCGTCGTATCGACGGCTACCTCGAAAGCCGCCAGCGTCTGCGTGAGACAGGAGTCATCGTGCGCCGCGGACACGAACCACGGCTCGCGCGAATCCGGCTCGCACAGGATGCGCTCATCGTGCAGCACCTGTGCGGTGGCGTCGTAGAAGGTGTAGTCGCTGCCTTTCCAATCGCGATAGTTGCGCGGCGGCTCGTGCGCAAAATACAGCCCGCTCATCGACGGATGGCCGACGAAGCTGTGCGCTATGCCGCGCGCGCTCAGCACCGCGCGCATGCCGGCGCGCAGGCGTGTGCCGTATTGCGCGACGCGCTCGAGCGCGTCGGTCTCGGCGAGAATCTGCAAGGTCTTCTCGGCGGCCGCCAACGACACCGAGTGCGCCGTATAGGTGCCGCCGTGAGCCACGCCGCGACCGAGTTTGCGCATGATCTCCTCGCGTCCGGCGAGCACCGAGATCGGGTAGCCGTTGGCAACCGCCTTGGCGAAGGTGCACAGGTCCGCATTGACGCCGTAGAGCTCCTGCACGCCACCGCGCGCCACACGAAAGCCGGTCTTGACCTCGTCGATGAGCAGCACCACGCCATGCTTGGTGCAAAGCTCACGCGCGGCACGCAGGTATTCGGGCTCGGCTGCGATCCCAAGACAGTTGCCCATGATCGGCTCGATCAACATGCATGCGATAGAGCCGCTCTTGCGCTTGAAGACGTCCTCGAGCTGATTGGCATCGTTCGCCTGGACGAAGTGCGCAAAGCTGCGCGTGCTGATGGGGACTCCCTCGCTGTAGGGCGCCACTTCCGGATCGCCGACGCGCGCCCAGTTATCCATGGGCGTGTACCACATGGCGGCGTCAAAGAGTCCGTGGTAGCCGCCCTCGAGGATGACGTAATCGTCCTTGCCGGTGTAGGCGCGCGCCAGGCGCAGGCCCGCCATCACCGCCTCGGTGCCCGAATTGGAAAAGCGCACGAGTTCCGCGGCCGGCACCATCTGCGAGATGCGCTCGGCAACCTTAAGCTCGCGCTCGGTGGAGAGCGCGAATACTCCGCCGACCGCCATGCCCTCGCGAGCGGCCTCATCGACGCGCGGATCCGCATATCCTAAAATCGCAGGTCCGTAGCCCATCCGATAATCAACGTAGACGTTGTCGTCGAGATCAACGATGTGCGCGCCACGACCGTACTTCACGTAGATCGTGCGATCCTCTCCCCAGTAGCGGAAGTTGGATGCGACGCCCAGCGGCAAGCGCTTGACTGCGCGCCGGAAGTGTTCGTTGCTCTTGGTCAGTATTCTGGGCATGGCAGGCCCTCGGCGAACGGTGGCTCGGCAGCGGCGCGCAAGATAGCACTTAAAGAGGCACTTCGTCCAGATATTTATACAGTCATACAGAATAGAATGTATGCAAAATGCCTTCAATAAAGGCGGTTTTAGCTTGCCCGGCGTTTGCCGCAGGCGTATATTGAATGATCGTATAAATTGGCTGGAGCAGCGACAGTGAACTCATCTCCCGCCCTTCAAACCGACACCGCCGCGCCGCCGCGCGTGCAGCGCGCCATGCCCGCGTGGACGTACAACCATCCGCAGATGACGCGTCTTGAGCAGGAACGCATCCTCGCGCCGAGCTGGCAGATCATCTGCCATGTCAATTCCATACCCAACCCCGGCGACTTCATCACGCTCGATGTCGGACCTGAGAGCGTAGTGGCCGTGCGCGGCCGGCAGGGGGAGATCCGCGTTTTCCACAACGTCTGCCGCCACCGTGGCGCACGCATTTTCGATGGCTGCGGCAACCGGCCCGGCTCCATCACCTGTCCCTACCACGGCTGGACCTACCGCCTCGACGGAGCGCTCATGGGAGTGCCGGTGCGCGAGAGCTTTCCGGGGCTCGAGCGCGCCGACTACGGCTTGCGCCCGGTGCGCATGGACGTGCAGTTCGGTTTTGTCTTCGTGTGCTTGGGAGGCGATCCTCCTCCGCTGCAGCAGATCTGGGGCCGCTTCGCACAGGATTTCGCCCCGTACCGGTTCGAAGAGATGGTGCCCCTTGCTCCGCTCTACTACGAGCACTGGGATGTCGACTGGAAAGTGGCCATGGACAATTACCTCGAGTCCTACCACGTGCCCATCGGACATCCCGGCCTCTTCCGCTTCCTCACCCCCGACTACGACGATCAGTCGACGCTGCCCGGAGTCGCACGCGGCATCAGCTGGCTGCGCGAGCAGCCTTCTTCGAAGTGGACCGAGCGTTTCTACCAAAAACTCGTCGGCACGGTGACGACGGATCTGCCCGAGGCCAATCGGCGCTGCTGGAGTTTCTACAGCATGCTGCCCAATCTTGGCATCGACATCTTTCCCGATCAGATGGATTTCTTCCAGGTGCTGCCGCGCGGTCCGGGCAAGTGCACGATTCGCGGGGGCACCTTCGGGCTGCCCGACGCGCGCCGCGAAATGCGCCTGCTGCGCTATCTGAACGGGCGCATCAACCGGCTGGTGCAGCGCGAGGATGAATTTCTTTGCGCGCGCGTGCAGCGCGGCTTGGCCTCGAGCAGCTATGAGCCCGGTCCGCTGTCAAAACTCGAAGGCTGCATGTTCGAGTTTCACGAGCTGATCCGCCAGCGCATCCCCGAGGCGCGCCAGCTGAGCGCGCCCGCGCACTTCGCCTAGTCCCGCGGCTCAGTCGAGGCGAATCCAGGCGGACTTCGTCTGCGTGTACGACAGCAGGCTCTCGAGACACTTGTCGCGACCCTGACCGGATTGCTTGTAGCCGCCGAAGGGCTGCGTCATGTCGCCCTCATCGAAGCAGTTGACCCAGATGACGCCCGCCTCCAGATCGCGCACCGCACGGTGGGCCGTGCCCAGATCGCGTGTCCACACCGCAGCGGCGAGGCCGTAAATCGAATCGTTCGCAATCGCCAGCGCTTCTTCGATGCCATTCACTTCGATGGCCGACGCGACCGGCCCAAAGATCTCCTCGCGAGCAATCGTCATGTCGTTGCTGACCCCGGAAAAAAGAGTCGGATTGACAAACGCGCCCGGCGAATCAGGTGTCGTGCCGCCAAATTCCAGGCGCGCGCCCTCGCTCTTGCCGCGGCCGATGTAGTCGAGGACGCGTGCCCGGTGCGCAGCCGTCACGAGCGGGCCGAGGTTGGTTTCGGGGTCAAGCGGATCGCCTGCAGTGTAGGCGCCGCGCCCGCGCTCGATGAAGCGCGCGATGAAATCCTGCGCGATGGGCCGGTCGATCAGCAAGCGCGAGCCGGCGTTGCATACCTCGCCCATATTCCCGTAGATGCCGTTGATCGCGTAGCTGACCGCGCGGTCGAGATCCTCAAGGTCGGCGAGAAAAATCTGCGGCGACTTGCCACCGCATTCGAGCGCGACGCGCTTCATATTGGAGCGTCCCGCATAGACCAGCATCATCTTGCCGATCTCCGTTGAGCCGGTAAATGCAATCTTGGCGACGTCGTTGTGCAGGGCGAGCGCCGCCCCCGCCGTCTCGCCAAGTCCGTTCACTACGTTGAGCGCGCCGGGCGGCCCGCCTGCCTCGATGAACAACTGCGCAAGCAGCAGCGCCGACAGCGGCGATTGCTCGGCGGGCTTCAGCACCACGGTGTTGCCGGCGGCGAGCGCAGGCGCCGTCTTCCAGGCGGCCATGAGCAGCGGGTAGTTCCAGGGCACGATGCAGCCGACGACGCCCAAGGGCTCGCGCAGAATGTAGTGAAAGGCCCCCGCCGCTGTCGCGGTGACAGCACCATCAATCTTGTCGCACAGCTCCGCGAAGTAGGCGAAGTTCTGCACCGCCGCCGGTACGTCGATGGCCAGCATGTCGCGGATGGGCTTGCCCATGACGAGTGTGTCGAGCAATGCAAAGCGCTCGGCGTTGGCCTCGATGAGGCGCGACAGACGCGATAGCACCGCCAGGCGGTCGCGCGGCGCCATCCGGCTCCAGGCGCGCGAAGCGAAACAGCGCTTGGCCGCAGTCACGGCCCGATCGATATCCTCGGCGGTGCCGGCCGAGACCTCGCACAGCGCCATTCCGGTCGCCGGATTGATGACGCTCAGGCGGCCGCCTGCCACGGAATCCACGAACTGGCCGTCGATGAAATGGCGCGTCTCGTATTTCAGGGTGGCGGCGCGCACGTGCCAGTCGGCGGTGCTCAGGGCGTGAGTGGTCATCGGAAAACTCCCGTAAACGACTTGGATGAGGGGCGGCGGCTGCGGCGGACGGGCGCTGTCCTGCGCCGGAGCTGCAGCGGCGAGCAGCGGCACGCGCCCGAACTCGCGCGGAAACACGGATCGCAGGTAGGCCATGCAGCGGTGCTTCGCCGCCGCGCGGTCGATGTCCGGTTCGCTCTGAAAGGCAAAGCTCTGCCAGAGCATTTCAAGGACACCGATCAATCCGAGCGCCACCGCGTCCGGGTCCAGATGCGGCGCCTGCGCCTCGACGATCAGCCGTTCGACGAGCTCGCGCACGAGTGCCGCGAAGCTCTCATCCTTCTGGCCGCAGATATCATAGTATTCCTGCCGTGAGCTCGCCTCGCCCCAGAAGGAGTACCACACCGACACCTTGCGTGGACTTGCGATATCCGGGTCGAGATACAGGTCGACCAGAGTCTCCAAGGCGCGCACCGGTGTGTCCTTAAGCTGCGCGACCGGCATGAGCAGGCGTTCCTCGAACTCGGTCGCCAGAAACTGCAATGACGCCACCAGCATCGCGGCCTTAGAATCGAAGTAGAAGCGGACGATGCCCGGCGACATGCCGGCGATCGCAACGACCTTCTCCACCGTCGTGCGCGACGGGCCGTGGATGTGCAAGGCGGAGATGCACGCATCGATGAGGCGCTTCCTCTGGCGCATGCGCGAGGCGCGCTCGCGGGGCGGCTGCGGAGCTGCGCGGATTTGGGTCTTGGAGCGCATGAGCACAGCCTGCCGCAAATTTGTCTGAACGACCAGAAAAAATTTGCCGAGTCCGCTAAATTAACCCGCAGAATGGGGCACGCCACTAGCGAAGAGGGGATATGAACGTCGGCGCCGAAGCGTTTGCGCCGCGCCGCCGGGCCTCCGGCCGCGAGTTCATGGAACGTTACGGCCACTGGTTGATCATCCTGCCGCCGCTGCTGTTTCTCATCTGCTTCTTCCTGATCCCCTTCGCCTTCGCGCTTAAGATCAGCTTCGCCGAGACCGCGATCCGCGTGCCCCCCTATACCGACGTCCTCTCGATCACCCCCGATCAGCACATCCATCTGTCACTGAGCCTCGCGAACTACAAGTATCTCCTGACGGATGAGGTCTACGCGGTCTCCTACATGTATTCGCTGCGGACCGCATTCTTCTCGACGCTCATTTGCCTGATGCTCGGCTATCCCATGGCCTACGCCATGTCGCGCTCTTCCAAGGCGACGCAGAACATCCTGCTGCTCATCATAATCCTGCCCTTCTGGACCTCATTCCTGCTGCGGGTTTACGCGCTGGAAGGCATCATCCGCGAGAACGGACTCCTCAATACCGCACTCCTGCGCTTCGGCCTGATTGATCATCCGCTGAAGATCATGCGCACGACCTTGGCGGTCTACCTCGGCATCATCTATTCGTATCTGCCATTCATGGTGCTGCCGCTGTTCGCAACGTTGGAAAAGCTCGATCACACCCTGCTCGAAGCTGCCGCGGACCTGGGCAATCCGCCGTGGCGCGCCTTTCTCGACATCACCTTGCCGCTGTCGATGCCGGGGGTGGTTGCAGGGTCGATGCTGGTGTTCATTCCCGCCATTGGCGAATTCGTCATTCCTTCACTCCTCGGCGGGCCGGACAACCTCATGATAGGCCGCGTGCTCTGGGATGAGTTCTTCAACAATCGGGACTGGCCGGTGGCCTCCGCGGTCGCGATTGCGTTTCTGGTGCTGCTGGTGGGCCCGATCGCGCTCTATCAGCACTACAATGTCAAGGACATGGAGGTGTAGCCGTGTCCGAGCGTTTCCCGCCGCTCCTGTTTTCGATCCTGTGTCTCGGCATTGCCATCCTCTACATTCCGATACTGGTGCTGATCGGCTATTCGTTCAACGCCTCCGAGCTCGTCAATGTCTGGGGCGGCTTCTCCACCGTCTGGTACACCGAGCTGGTGCATAACCGCCAGATCCTGAACTCCGCAGCGCTATCACTTGAGATCGGGGTAGTGGCATCAACGGGCGCGGTGATTCTGGGCACGCTCGCCGCGATTGCCTTGACGCGCTACCGGGCATTTCGCGGCCGCCTCCTCCTCACCGGGATGGTGAACGCACCCCTCGTCATGCCCGAAGTCGTGACCGGAATTACGCAGCTACTGCTCTTTGTGTCGATGCTGCAGTTCTTTGGCTGGCCGCACCGCGGCTTCACCACCATCGTGATTGCGCACATCGCCTTCTGTACCGCCTACGTGACCATCACCGTGCAGTCACGCCTGCTGAGCGCCGATCGCTCTCTCGAAGAGGCGGCGATGGACCTGGGTTCGGGCCCGGTGCGGGCGTTCTGCGAGATCACCCTGCCGATCATCGCCCCGGCGCTCGCGGCCGGATGGCTGCTGAGCTTCACTTTGTCGCTCGACGACCTCGTGATCTCAAGCTTCGTGTCCGGGCCGGGCGCGAGCACGCTGCCCATGGTGATCTATTCGAAGGTAAAGCTCGGCTTGAGCCCGGACGTCAACGCACTCGCGAGCATCATCATCTGCGTGGTCGGGGGATGCGTTATCCTGGCAGGCTACTTCATGCGCCGCGCCGATCGCAGGCGGCAGCTCGAAATCCAGATGGCGGGTCGCTAGAGCGCAGGGTCGCTTGCGGCAACGTAGCGCGGATCGTGCGGCTTGCGGCCGAAGATCCTGCGGATCACGGGCTCGAAGGCCGCAAGCGGCTGCGTCGGATAGTCAGGATCAAATGACACCTGATCCCAGCGCTCGCAAAAGCTCGCACACGCGTTGAACCAGGGGTGCTCGCGCAGGCGCTCGCGCGCATGCCGATTGCCGCCCATGTGATGCGCGTAATAATAGGTCTGGAAAAGGCCGTGCTGTTCCACAATCCAAGTGACCTCGGCGCGCACATACGGACGGATGATTCCCGCCGCGATCTCGGCGTGGTTGTAGGGAGCCAGCTCATCACCGATGTCATGGATCAATGCGGCCGCCAGCAGCTCCTCATCGGCGCCGTCGTTGCGCGCGCGCGTTGCGGTTTGCAGGCAATGCGCGAGGCGGCTCAGCTGGTAGCCCCCCATCGAGTGATCGAGCTGGCGCAGCGCACCCAGGATGCGCTCCGGCAAAGCGCTCGCATAATCGCGCTCCGCCTGGTCGAGCAGCAGGTAGTCCGCGCGCGTGCCGTCCGCCATGCGCGTGAAACTTACGACCTGCGTCACGGCTTGCTCCGGCGGTACAGGAACTTAAGGACTCTCATTCAGCGGTCTTGATGCGCGTCCAGGTGCGCGTGCGGATGCGCTCGGTCGCCGCACTCACTTCCGTCGTGCGGTACAGCCGTGCCTCGATCGCCGGCGTCGGATAGATGGTCGGATCGTTCAAGATCCGCGGATCAACCAGAGCATTGGCCGCAAGATTGTTGTTACCGTAATGCAGCTCGTTGGTGATGGCCGCGATCACCTGTGGCTGCAGCATGAAATTTATAAACCTGTAGGCAGCCTCCAGATGCGGCGCGCCCACTGGAATCAAGAGTGCGTCATAGGATTCATTCGCGCCCTCCTTTGGCACCGTGAACGCAAGATTTACGGTTACTCCGGCCGCCAGGGCGCGCGCGCGCGCCGCGGCGTAATCCGCGGAAAACGACATGGCGATGCACACTTCCTTATTGGCCAAGCCGTTCAAGTACTCCGAGGAGTCAAACGCGCGGATATACGGCCGCACCGTCATTATCAGCCGCTCGGCCGCCTTGAAGTCCTGCGCACGCGTGGTATTTGGATCCAGGTGCAGGTAGTTGAGCGCGAGCTGCAGCACGTCCTCGGCCGAATCAAGAAAGCTTACCCCGCAGTCGGCGAATTTGGCGACGACCTCAGGCTTGAAGAGCATGTCGAGGCTATCGAGCGGGGCGTTGGGCATGCGCGCCTTGATCATATCGACGTTGTAGGCAAAGCCGTTGATCGAATGCATGTAGGGCACGGCGTGCATATTGCCGGGATCGAAGCCCGCCTCGATCTGCAGGATGTGGGGATCGAGATTCTTCCAGTTCGGAAGTCTCTTCCTGTCGAGCGTCATGTAAACGCCCGCTTTGATCTGGCGGCTGAAGAATTCGGTTGAGGTCGTCACGACATCGTAGTCCGACCCTCCCGCCATCACCTTCGCTTCGAGCATCGTGTCGGCATCAAAGGTGTCGTAGACAACCTTGATGCCGGTCGCTTGCTCGAACCGGGCGATCGTGTTCTTGCCGATGTAGTCGGCCCAGTTATAGATGTTGACCTGCTTGTCCTCCGCATGAGCGCTCGCGGCCGTCGCCGCCACCCAAAACACGAAGAAAACCGTTGCAGCCAGCCAACTTCTCATGCTCGCCCTGCGCGCTCGACGACGAATTATTAAATCTAGCACGGCGCCGCACTGCTCCGACGCGTGCGGCCTCATCGAATGCCCGGACGGATGAACGGCCACGGCGATGTCTCACTGCCGGGCTCACTCGGGACCTCGATCAGTACTGGGCCAGTTTGGGCGAGCGCCCGCTCTAGCGCAAGCCTGAGCTCTGCTGGAGTCGCGGCGCGATAGCCTACGGCACCAAAGCACTCGGCAAGCGCGACGAAATCCGGGTTGGTGAGCGCCTCGCCGATGAGTCGTCCGCCGAAGGAGCTTTGCTGGTCGCGCAGTACATTGCCGAAACTTCGATTGTTGAAAACGATGGTGATGAGATTGATCTGGTTCTGAACTGCGGTTGCCAGCTCCTGCACTCCGAACAGGAAGCCGCCGTCGCCCGTGATCGAGATCACGACCTTGTCCGGATTTGCAACCTTGACCCCAAGCGCCGTCATGAAACCAAATCCGAGGTTCTCCTGATAGCCGCAAGTGACGTAGGTGCGCGGCTGGTACACGGGAAATCCGAAACGCGCGGTAAACCCGACCTGACAGATTTCCTCGACGAAAAAGCCGTCGCGCGGCAATGCCGCGCGGATGACATCCAAATAAGCAAGCTGCGGCTGTACCACCTCGATCTCGTGGCGCGACTCGGCCTTGATCCTCACAAACTCGCGCGCGCGCGCGGCGCGCTGCACGGCAGCCGCCGGCAGCGCTGCGAGGATGGCGCGCAGTGCAACCCTGGCGTCGGCGACGATGCCCACATCGGCGGCGCGGCGCGCAAATTCGCGCGGATCGATATCGATGCGAACGATCTTGATATCCGCGGGAAAATGCCGCCAGCGAAGATACGCAAGTTCCATGCGCGTGCCGATCGCAATCACCACATCGCTCTTCAGCCACAGCTTGTAGGCGGCGGCAAAGCCGAATCCGTACGGCAACTCCTCGCTGACGATGCCGCGCCCGCTGCGGTGCGAGGTGACCGGCGCCTGAATCCTCTGCGCCAGAGCCAGAACTTCCGGGCCTGCCGCGAGCGCTCCGGCGCCGAGAATGATCATGGGGCTGCGCGCCGCGGCAATGATTTCGCATGCCTGGTCCACCGTGGCAGGATCCGGCAGCGGCTGCGGCGAGCTTGGCGCAGTGACTGCAAAATCGACGAGCGCCGCGACGCTCAAGACATCCCAGGGGCACTCGAGCGCGACCGGTCCGATGCGTCCGGTCGTCAGCTCCTCCATGGCTGTTGCAAATATGCGTGGGACCGCGGTCGGATGGTCGATGCGCTCAGCCCATTTGGTGAGCCCGCGCAGGAGCGCGAGCTGATCCGGCAATTCGTGCAGGATGCCGTAGCCGCGGCCGATATCCGCCGCCGGAATCTCGCTTGTCAGGCACAGCACCGGCGCATTGGCCGAATAGGCCGAACACAGTGCGGCGGTGGTATTGAGCAGACCCGGCCCCGGAACGCAGGTATAGACGCCGATCTTGCCGGTCGACTTCGCATAGCCAAAGGCCATGTAGGCCGCGCCCTGCTCGTGGCGCGCGCCGATGAAGCTGATCTCGGCGCGGCGCTCGTACAGGGCGTCGAATAAATGATAGGTATGCACCCCCGGGATGCCGAAAATCCTGTCGACGCCATTGCGAATGAGACACTCGACGATGGCTTGACCGGCGGTCACGACCTTCTGCATGGATGAACTCGCGTGCGCAGCAACGGCGATTAGAACTTATCCCAACATGCGCGTCGACTCATTCACCAATCGAGGCCGCGGGCCGCCAATTCGCCAAACGCGCCCGCGGAGTCTCTTCTGAGCCCGCCCTCCGAATCGCTTATGCTCTCGTGCCGTGAATGGGAATAAAATCGGCCCGTCCCGAGTCTTACTCCTTTAGCCGACATTGGCGGGCCGCCGAGAGGGCAGCGTCCGGACTTACCCATGGATGACAAGCGCGGTCGATTCGAGGCGCAGGTATTGCCGCATCTGGATGCGGCATACAGGTTTGCACGCTGGTTGTCGCGCGATTCGAGCGATGCGGACGATGCCGTGCAGGAGGCTATCCTGCGCGCATTCCGCGCGTTCGACGCGCTGCGCGGCTCGGATGCGAAAGCATGGCTGCTGGCGATCGTCAGAAACTGCGCCTCGACGGCACTGCGGGAAAAGCAACGGCGTGGCTTCGTGCCGCTGCCCGCTGATGAAGACGTCGGGGATGGCGCGCCGATGATCGCAGCGACGCTCGATCCGGAAAGCGCGGCCATGCGCCGTGACGATGAGCGCACGCTCGATCGGCTGATGGGGTCGCTGTCGGCGGAGCATCGCGAAGTATTGGTACTGCGCGAAATTGAGGATATGGACTACCGCGAAATTGCCGCTATCACGAACATGCCCATCGGTACGGTGATGTCGCGCCTGGCGCGCGCGCGCGCGGCATTGAAGTCTCGCTGGCTGCAGGAGATCGAGGCGAAGCCACATGCAGTGTCCTGAAGCCCTACGCGTGCAGGCCTACTTCGACGGCGAGGTCGACGCCGTAGCGGCGGCCGACATTGAACGGCATGCGCAAGGTTGCGTGCAATGCCGCGAGCTGCTGCAGGATCTGGAACGCACGCGCAGCGCGCTGCGCCGGGAATTGACGGATTTTCGCGCCTCGCCTGCGCTGCGCGCGCGCATCAGCGCGGCGCTCGATCAGGAAAGCGCCGCCGGCGCGCCGGTGCGCAGCGCATCCGGCCGCAGCCGCTGGCGCGCGCCGCCGTTCTGGATGGGCGCTCTTAGCGGCGTGGGCGCGAGCGCCGTTGCCGCCGCATTGGTTCTTCTGCTCTTCGTGCCGCTCCTCGGCAATGCACTGGTTGACGACCTGGTGGGCGCCCACATGCGCTCGCTCATGCCGCAACATCTGATCGATGTGGAGTCTACGGACAAGCACACCGTGAAGCCGTGGTTCGCGGGCAACGCCGATGTATCACCGCTTGTCGCCGACTTCGCCGGGCAGGGCTATCGGCTCATTGGCGGGCGCGCCGATTATCTCGAGCATCAACGCTCGGCAGTCGTCGTCTACCAGCACGGTGCGCACATCATCAACGTGTTCAGCTGGGCCGCAGATGGTCGCAGCCTGCCAAAGAGTACGACCCGCGACGGTTATCACCTGCTCTTCTGGCGCGCAGGAGACCTTGCCTACTGCGCCGTATCGGATACGGGCTGGGAGGAGCTTCAAGGCTTGGTTGCGCTATTGCAGAATCTGAGCTCCCGCGACCGCCCGGAATAGGAAGCTGCAGGAAACGGGGAATAAAACGCGCCGCCGCCAAGTCTCCTCTAGCGAACCCCTAGAAGGAGACTGCAGTGCCCGAGGATCATTCGCGGCTGTCGCGCCGCAACGCTCTAAAGTGCATGGCCTATGGCGGCGCCGGCACCTTGTTCATGCTCGCAGGCGGCGTCTTCACGCCGCTCGATCTGGCCATGGCGGCCGACGCGAAGTACGCGGGCGCGCGGCGCGGCAAACCGCTCTTTGTGCAGATCAGCGACACCCATATCGGCTTCAACAAGGAAGCAAATCCCGACGTCAACGGGACGCTTACGCAAAGCATTGATCTTGTGAACGGGATGCCCGAACAGCCGGCCCTCATCATTCACACGGGTGATATCACACATCTATCGAAGCCTGGCGAATTTGACCTCGCGCAGCAAATGTTCGCGCGCCTGCGCACGAGTGAAATGCACACGGTGCCGGGCGAGCACGACACCGCCGATGCGACGGTCACCGAGTACTTCAGCCGCTTCGGTAAAGCATCCGCCAACAAGGGGTACTACAGCTTTGACCACGGCGGCGTGCATTTCGTCGCGCTCATCAATGTCCTGCAGTTCAAGGCTGGCGGCCTTGGCACCTTGGGCAACGATCAGCTTGCATGGGCCGCGGCCGACCTTAAGGGTCGCTCTGCGAGCACGCCCATCGTCGTCTTTGCCCATATGCCGCTCTGGACGATCTACGAGCCCTGGGGCTGGGGAACGAGCGATGCCGAGCAGCTGATGAGCGAGTTGCGCCGGTTTGGGTCCGTGACGGTTCTGAACGGCCACATCCATCAGATCATGCAAAAAGTCGAAGGCAACATCACCTTCCACACGGCGCGCTCCACCTCGTATCCGCAGCCCGCACCCGGAGAAGGTCCCGGCCCTGCGCCGCTCACGGTGGCCGCGGATGAACTGCCCCGGCGGCTCGGGGTCACGAGCGTCGCCGTCGTAACACATCCGAGCTCTTTGGCGCTGACGGACAAGGCGCTTGCTTAGTAAGCGGCAGCCTTTGAGCGCGGGACGGCCTAGCGTGCGCTGAAGACGTCGCTGCCGAAGGGCTTCAGGCCCTCGGCGGCGGCGAAACCGAGCGGCGCCACGCTGAAAAGGCTCGCGACGGATCGCAATAGCGAATAGTGGTTGTACGGCACATCGGAGACCGTGCCCGGCTTGATGAACGGAGAAATCAAGAGCGCGCCGATTCTGCCGCCGCCCGGTCCCTGCAATCCGGGCGGATACCTTGCGCCCGTCAGGCCGAGTTCGCCGCAGCATGCGCTCGAGCCGTCCGGGCGGCCTTCGGCGGCTTCGTCAAAGGTAATGATCAAAAGTCCGTCTTTCTTGAATGCAGCGGAGCTTGTGATGAGCGGCACCCACTTTTTTAGAAAAGCGTCGGCAGCGACAAGCCCACCCGGTGCCTGATCGACGCAGGGGGCGTCGTGCCCGTCATTACAAAGGTTGGGGGTGATAAAGGCGTAATTTGGCGTGTCGGCGGCCTTGTGCAGATCATCCGGCAGCCTGTCGAGACTTACGACGTGCGCATCGCAGCGCGATTGATCGTCGATGATCGAGTGAAAGTACACGAACGGATTGTGCTTGACCGCGTACTGGTCCTTGGCGGTCGCGCGCAACAACGATTCCGGAGAATTGATTGGCGAGTGCGCGCATGTGGCCGGTTCGCGCGCTGGGTCCTTGCCCATGTCCTCCTGGTAGGCTTTCCAGGTGAAGTTTGCGGTTTCAAGCTCATCGGGCAGGGTCTTAACGATCAGCGGATACACGCAGCCCTGTCCGAGGACCTGGCCGTTCGCGTCCAGACCGGGCACGCGCATATTAAATTCGCTGAAAGTATGGCAATCGCCTTGCGTCGCCTCGTTCGGCGCCTGTCCGCTGATGAGCGCAATGTAGTTGTCGAGGCTCGAGTGTCCGATCCCGAAGTAGTTCTGCAGCAGCACGCCCTGCGCGGGCAGCGTGCGCGCGAGATACGGCGCTTGGGAGTTGCGAGCGAATGTCACCTCGTACGACTCATTTTCAAGAACGATCAAGAAAACATGGCGCACCTTTGGAGTCTCCCCCGAAACCGGCAGCGCGCAGCACAGCAGCGCGGCGGAAAGCGCCGCGAGACCCGCAAGGGGGCGAAACGAAGTCTGCTGTTGCTGCATGAGGCGCCGCCGTCGGGATTTTCCGGCATCTTAAAGCATCAGCTTTTCGATTGCCCGGTCGGCGCGGATTGCTCCGGGAAGCGCGTCGCTGCTGCGCGCTCTTTTCACTCGCCCACAAGCACGGCGCCACCCGGCAAGCGGGTGGCGCCTCGGGACGGACGGATATGGCGTGTCAGCTGGCGCCGGTGCGCGCGCCGGCGTTCGCTCCTAAGCGCGAGACGCGCGCTTTTGCGCCCTTGCCAAACTCCTCCAACATTTTTTGATTGAACGCGGGTATGTCGTCGGGCTTCCTGCTTGACACCAAGCCGTCGTCCACGACCACCTCGCGATCGACCCAGCGTGCGCCGGCATTTATAAGGTCCGTCTTGAGCGACGGCCACGATGTGACCGTGCGGCCGCTCACGACGTCGGCCTCGACAAGCGTCCATAGGCCATGACAAATGGCCGCGACGGGCTTCCCGGCATCGAAGAACGCGCGCACGAATGCGACGGCCCTCGGCAGGGCGCGCAATTGATCGGGGTTGGCAACGCCGCCGGGAAGAAGCAAGGCATCAAATGATTCGGCATCGGCCTCATCGAGCGGCACGTCGACGGCGAACTTGTCGGCTTTGTCGAAATGCTTCCATCCTTGCACCTGCTTCTTGGCGGGTGAAACGATGAGTGTTTCGGCGCCGGCCTCATCGAGCGCTTTCTTGGGCGCGGTCAACTCAACCTGCTCGAAACCGTCAGCAACCAGGATCGCAACTTTCATTCCGTTAAGCATTGACTTCTCCTCGTGGACGTATGGCTTCGAGGGTCAGCATTAAGCATGCCGCGCGCACTCCAACGTTTCAGCCTGAGCCTTCATCCCCCGCAGAAGCTTGGCGGTAGCCATGTCAGCGCGCGGCGCACCTAAAGCGTTAGAAGAGACAACGCGTATTTGGAGATGAACATGCGATTAATTCCTAAGATTTTGATTACACTCGGTTTCCTGTCGCTGGGTGGCTGCGTGGTAGCGCCGGTGGCGCCCCCAGGGGTCTATGTCGGACCGCAGGTGGTTGCGCCTTATGTCGCGGTGAGCCCCTACTACGGCTGGTATGGTCCGCACTATTACTACGGACGGCGCTGGTAGGTAGCAGCCGCAAGGACGCATTGAGCGACCCTTTGGCAATACATTGCGCGAGCCCTGCGCTGCAACTCGGGCTGCTAAGGGCAGTTCTCGTTGCCGGCGCGGCGATCGCGCTCGGCGGTTGCGCCGGCAGCGCGACTCGCGGTGAGTTTGCAGTCTCGCGCGCCGATGTTCTGTGGCTCAACCGGATCACCTACGGCATCGATTCTCAAACCCTGACCGATTTCGAACGACGCGGCCGCGCAGGCTTTCTCGACTCGCAGCTTTCCGGCCGCGACGCTCCACTTGCACCCGAGATCGCAAGCCAGATAAACCTCTTAGATGTAGTGCATGCGGATGCGGCGCAGCTGCTTGCCGCCACCAACGCCGAATACAAGCGCATCAACGAACTCCCCGACGGGCCGGAGAAGGAACAGGCGCGCAAGACTCTCAACGAACGCGGCAACGCGTTCGCCTATCAAGCCGCGCGCCGTGACGTGCTGCGCGCCATTTATTCGCCCGCGCAGCTGCAGGAGCAGCTGACCTGGTTTTGGCTGAACCACTTCAACGTGGCGCAGTCCAAGGGGAGCATTCGCTGGCTGATAGGCGACTACGAGGAGCGCGCCATACGGCCGCACGTTCTCGGCCGCTTCCGCGACCTCCTAATGGCGACTCTCACGCACCCGGCCATGCTGCAGTATCTGGATAATGCGCAGAATGCCGTGAACCATGTGAACGAGAACTACGCGCGCGAACTCATGGAGCTGCACACGCTGGGTGTTGCGGCAGGCTACACGCAGGCCGACGTGCAGAACCTCGCGCGCATTCTGACAGGTGTCGGGATCAACGCCGCAGGACCAGCGCCAAAGCTGCAGCCTGCGCGGCAGTCCCTGTATCGCCGCGACGGCGCATTCGAATTCAATCCGGCGCGGCACGACTTCGCTGCCAAAGTGCTGCTCGGCCACGTGATCCGCGGCCAGGGGTTTGCCGAGGTGGAGGAGGCTGTGGACATTCTCGTGCACCAACCCGCCTGTGCCCAATTCATCGCGCACAAGCTGGCAGTCTACTTTGTCGCCGACGAGCCGCCGCCGGCGCTCGTGGCGCGCATGGCGGCCACCTTCTCGCGCAGCGACGGCGACATTGCCGCAGTGCTGCGCGTCATGTTCGCCGCACCGGAGTTCTCTGCATCGCTGGGCGGAAAATTCAAGGATCCGGTGCACTTTGTCCTCTCAGCGATGCGGCTCGCCTATGACACGCGGCCCATCCTCAACACTCATCCGGTCATCGGCTGGCTGAATGCTCTGGCTGAGCCCCTGTACGGACATCAGACGCCCGATGGCTATGCGCTCACCGAGGCCGGTTGGGCGAGTTCCGGCCAAATGAGCCGGCGCTTTGAAATTGCCCGCGCGATCGCCGCGCCCAACGCCGGACTCTTCGAGCCCGAGGACGGCAGCATCGCCACCGGTGCGGGCTTTCCACAGCTCTCCAGCCCGGTCTACTTCGCCGCGCTCGAGCCCATGCTTTCCGAGCGCACCAAGAACGCGCTCGCGGCCGCCACTTCGCAGCAGGAATGGAATACGCTCCTGCTCTCCTCGCCGGAGTTCAATTACCGATGATCGCAAAGGCGTGCGTGCATCCTGGAGCATCCATGCAGCGTCGCGAGCTTTTGCGCCTGGGCGCAAGTCTTCCGGTGCTCACCCTTGCGGGTCGCCTCTACGCTGCGCCGACCTCGCCAGCGCGCTTCCTGCTGGTATTTCTGCGCGGCGGCTACGACTGCGCCAATTTTCTCGTCCCCTATTCGAGCAGCTTCTACTACGAGGCGCGTCCGCGCATCGCAATCGCGCGGCCGGATGCGAGCGCGCCCAACGGCGCGCTCGCGCTGGACGCCGACTGGGCACTCGCGCCCGCCGTGCGCGACGCTTTGGGACCCCTCTACGAGCAGCGTCAACTGGCCTTCGTCCCCTTTGCCGGCACCGATGACCTGTCGCGCAGTCATTTCGAGACTCAAGACAGCATCGAGCTTGGCGAGCCTTCCCAGGGCCAGCACGACTTCGGCTCGGGATTCATGGGACGGCTGGTGCGGGTTCTGGGGTCGAGCGGGCCCATCGCCTTCACCGACGCACTGCCGCTGACCTTCAAAGGCGCGGCCGACATTCCCAACGTGTCGTTGAAGGGCGTCGGCAAGCCCGCCTTCGACAATCGCCAGGCATCGCTCCTGACAGACATGTACGCCGAGCATCATCTGGAGGCGGCAGTGGCCGACGGGCTCGAGCTGCGTCAGGAGGTGGCGCTCGCGATGGCCGATGAGATGCGCGCGGCCAATCGTGGCGCGATCAATACCAAGGGCTTCGCGCTTGAAGCGGAGCGCATGGGCAAGCTCATGCGCGACCAGTATCGACTCGGCTTTGTCGATGTCGGCGGGTGGGACACCCATGTCAACGAGGGCGGTGCCAAGGGCGCTCTCGCCAATAATCTCGACAATCTCAGCCGCGGGCTTGTGAGCTTTTCACAGGCCCTCGGCGAGCAGTGGCGCAACACCGTGGTGGTGGTCGTGTCCGAATTCGGGCGCACCTTCCGCGAGAATGGCAACAATGGCACTGATCACGGACACGGCTCGGTCTATTGGGTGCTCGGCGGCGCAGTGGGCGGCGGCCGCATCGCCGGCGAGCAGCTGCCGATTCAACGCGCAACATTGTTTCAGGATCGAGATTACCCGGTGTTGAACGACTACCGGGCCGTACTCGGCGGTCTCTTCCGCTCGATGTGGGGTCTGTCCGCGGGTCCGCTCGAACGTGTGTTCCCGCAGGTGAAGCCACTGGACCTCAAACTCGTCTAAGAGTTCAATGGCAGGCTCCTAAGTGCTGAACCGGAGCACATATGTCGATTACCATGAAGCGCGTGCTCCTCGCACTCATCGGCACCGTTGTGCTCCTCGTGGCGCTGATGACCTGGCTCGGGCCGCGTCTCCTGGGAACGCATGTAAAATCACGCTTGGAGGCGGACGCCTCCGACGCACTGGCAATGCAGGTGCAGGTCGGCGGCCGCGTGGCATTGCGCTTCTTTCCCGGCCTGCACGTGACGGTGACGGATGTGCGCATTCGCAACCGCGGGCTCGATATCGCGACCATCGGTGAGGCGCAGCTCGGCATCGAGTTGCACTCACTCCTGCACAAGGACCTGAAGATCCAGAGCGTGCACTTCAAGAATGCGCGCATCACCATCGCGCGCGACGCGAGCGGCCAGTTCAATACCGCCCGGCCGCCGCAGCCCAATTCGAGTTCGCCGGCTGCCGACATCGCCACGGTGAGCCTCGCCGATTCGAGCCTCTTTTATACGGACGCAAAACTCGGCAACAACTTCTCGGCCGAAAACTGCAGTGTCGAGATGAGCGACCTCAAGCTCACGCCCACCACGCCGCCGGACATCCTGACAACTCTTGCGTTCACCGGCCATCTCAGCTGTGCGCGGATGAACACCAAGAATCTTGCCGCGACCGACGTCAAGGCTACCGTTACCGGTGCGGGCGGGACGTTGAAGTTCGACCCCGTGAAACTTGAGATGTTCGGCGGCCACGGCAGCGGAAACGTCACGGCGCAGTTCAGTACCGCCGGTCCTGTCTATCACGTGCACGCGACCATATCGAAGTTACAGGTCGCGAATTTCTCCAAGACCGTGACGCCTGCGAAAGTCGCCGAGGGCGCCCTCGACTTTGCCGCCAATCTCACCATGCACGGGACTCCGGAGACCGGGGTAATGGGCACCGTTGCGGGCGAGGCTTCTTTGCAGGGCCGCGATCTCGAGCTCGAAATCGGCGATCTCGACAAGGAGTTCTCGAATTACGAGTCCACCCAGAACTTCAATCTCATCGATGTGGGCGCTTTCTTTCTTGCCGGCCCCTTGGGGATTGCAGTCACGAAGGGCTATGACTACTCACGCATCCTGAAGAAATCTGAGGGCCATACGACCATCCGCACGCTGCTCTCGCGCTGGAAGCTCGAGCGCGGAATCGCGCAGGCGCAGGACGTGGCTCTTGCGACTCCGCAGAACCGGATCGCGATGACCGGCGGACTCAACTTCGTCAATGACACTTACGATGACGTGACGATCGCGCTCGTCGGCCCCAAAGGGTGCGCGCGCGTGGAGCAGCACGTGCACGGATCATTCCGCAAGCCCGAAGTAGAGAAGCCGAACGTGATCACCACCATCGCCGGGCCGGCGCGCAAACTGATCAATAAAGGCAAAAGCCTGTTCGGCGCGAAGTGCGTGGTCTTTTATTCCGGTGCAGTGCAGGCGCCGCAATAACGTTCACTGCTTGTACTTCGACTTGGCGGCGGCAATGCACCTGTCTTTGGCGTCTCCCGAAAGGGTATCGCACTTCGCCCGTGCGGCGTTGTAGTCCGAGTTGGTAGATGCCGCGCGCACGTCGCCGCGCACGCCTGCACTGATCTGCCGATCCTGGCCCTCACGCAGGCACGCTTCGCGCGCATCACCCGTCTTGCTCGCACACAGGTCCGCCTGCAGCTTATCGCTCGGGTCGGGCGCGGGCTCCGTGGTTGCCGGCTGTGACTGTGCTGCCGCGGGCAGCGCGGCGCACGCCAAGGCGAGCCACGCAGCGCTGATCAACAGGTATCTGACTTGGTGCGGCATAGCTTTTCTTCCGTGTGGGCGACGAGCTAATAATGCGCGAGCAGCGCTTCCAGATCCGTGCGTGACGCTTCCATGGATTTATACAGCGGAATATGTCGCGTCGTCGAGCTGCCATTCACGATGGCGGCAAACGCCACCCATCCGCCGGCTTTCTTGCGCAAGTAGCCGGCGATGCCGCACACCGAGTGCGGCTCATCCATCGTGCCGGTCTTGAGCGCCACGCGATCGAGCCACGCCTCGCTCCCCTGGCGCAGGAAGCCGAACGGAGCCTGCCGGGGCACAGTCAGGCCGCCATAGAACGCGGGAAAATGCCGGCTGTCGTGATATTGATAGGCGAGGAGCGCCACCAGGTCGCGCGCCGAGAGCTCATTCTCCGGCGTCAGTCCGCTGCCGCTCAAGAGAAGCGGCGCGGCTACGCGCGCACGGCTCTGCGCTTGCAGCGCGTGCTGCACGAACTCGGATAGCCCCTTCGATGCCTCCGCGAGCACGGCGGGGGCCTTACCCGTCATGTCCGCGGCCAGGTCGAACGTGAGGACGTCGGCGATGTAATTATTGGAAAAGCGCAGCATGCGGCCCAATTGCTCGCGCAGAACCAGGCCTTCGGTCTGGGCGAGCTCAAAGACATCGCTCGGCAGCTGGCCCTGCGTAATCACCACGTCCCCGGGCGCGCCGACGCCGACCTCGCGCAAGCTTTCCCGCAGCAGCAGACCCACGCCCATTGCGGGATTTGACATGGCGCGGTAGACGCGTTCGCGCGCGCCGAGCGGGATCTGGCCCCCGACCCGCAACACATCGACCCCGGCATTGGTTGCGCGCTCGATCCAGAAGGTTTTCTTTGACTGCGCCGTGCCCGTGGCAATCGTCCCCTCCACGGGAATCGGCAAGCGCGCCACTCCGCAACCGCGCACCAAAGCCGCCGTGCCGGGCAAGGTCGGTTGCACGCTGACGCACCAGTTGCCGTAATCGACCCCCACCGCCGAGAGCGGCGCGTTGAATGCGGTGTCGCTGCGCACCATGGCCCCGCAGCGGTCCTGTGTTTCGCAGCCGACCTCGGTAAAAGGCGCAAGGTTGACGACGACCCGGCCGTGCACCGAGCTCACCCCCGCGCCTGATGCCTGCACCGCCAGCGCAAGAAGCGCGTGGTATTCGAGTGTGGGATCGCCTGCGCCATCGAGGATGACGTCGCCCGTGAGCTCACCCGCATGCAGCGTGCCGTGCGCCAGCAGTCGAGTTTCAAAGACCTTGTCCGCCGGCCAGCGGTTGAGTGTGGCTGCCGCGACCGCGAGTTTGGTGAGCGACGCCGGCGTCAAGCGCCGCTCGGCGTTCAATTGCTGCAACACCGCGCCGTTGTCGAGGTCCACGGCAAGAGCACTCACCACCGCGCCGTTGCGCTCCAGGGCCTGCAGGGCGCCCCAGTCGGCGTGCGCCGTCGGCGCGAAACAGAGAATGAACGCGCACGCTGCCATAGATCGCAGCATGCAGGCGACCGATCCGGCGCAGCCGGTGCTTAGGTGCGGATCATCCGGCGACGGGCGGCGCTCGCTCATGCGCTGCCGCGGCGCACCCGGCCCGCATGCGCCGCCCAGCACCAAAGTAACCCGGCGGCGAGCACCGCGACCGGCACGATCTTCACCGCTTCCTGCAGTGATGCCACATCCGAGACGGCGCCGATGAGGGGCGGGGACAACACATCTCCAAGTATGTGGATCGTGAATATGCTCACCGCGATCGCCGAGGCACGCTCGACGGGCGAGGTGAGATTCAGGATCGCGGCGTTTATCGGGCCCGTCGAGATGAAGAGGCACAGCTGCGCCGCCACCATCGCCGTCACATACATGGCTGGCGACGCGGTCGTGAGCGCAGCCCAGGTGAAGGGTACCGCGACCAGTGTCGCCACGGCTGACACCCACAGAAAGGCCTGCCGCGAGTACTTCGCACAGTAGTCCCCAAGCCAGCCGCCCACGAAGGTCCCGACAAAGCCCGTGATCACCACGATCTCGCCAAAGCTCACCGTCGCCTGAGCGCGCGGGATGCCCCGCACCCGCTCGAGAAACGCCGGCATCCAGAAACCCAGGCCACCGACGGCAAATGTGTACGCCGCATAGCCGAGGACGGTGAGCACGTATGGGGTATTCCTGACGAGGCGCACGTAGGTCGCGATGAGATCTGCCCGTGTACCCTGCTTCGCAGTCGGCGGCGCGGTCGCGCCGCTGTCGTGGCTGCCCCGCGGCGGATCGGGCAGCGTCAGCATCAATGCCGCGAGCACAAGGCCCGGCGCGCCGGCGACGAAGAACGCCATGCGCCAGCCATAGTGGGCATCGATCAGGCCGCCCACGATGTACCCCAGTGCGGAGCCTATGGGAATCGCGCAAAAGAACACCGCCATCACCCGGCCGCGCCGGTTGGCGGGAAAGTAGTCGGCGAGAAGCGCGGGCGCGATGGTGCCGTAGGCCGCTTCGCCTATACCGACGGCAGCGCGGGCGCCGAGGAGCGCGAGGTAACTGCCCGCGAACCCCGACAGAGCGGTCGCGAGGCTCCAGACTCCCACCCCGAAGGCGATCAGTCGCGGACGCGAGCGCCGGTCTCCCAGCGCGCCGAAAACCGGGGCCGTAAACAGGTACACCAAGAGGAAGCTCGTCATCAAAGAGCCGAGCTTGAAGTCCGAGAGCGCAAGCGACGAATGCTTCAGCGTTTCGGCCAGAGCCGACACCACGAAGCGGTCGAGATAGTTCAACAGATTGATGAATGTCAGCACCGCAAGCGCAAAGCTTGCGGAACGCAGCAGCGTCTGGCGACCCGTCCTTTGATTCATACGCGAGGCCGAGCTTACCAGCCTTCGCCTAGCATGCCGTCTGCTCCGGGCGCCGCCGTCGATTCGCAGGGCCGAGTAGTGCGAAAATCAGCTGCGGCTCCCCAGAGGTGGACATATGAAGGCAGCACAAGCACAGATTCTCGCCCGCATCCCCGGCGCGCCCACCAAGAAGTGGCCTGACGGGGATCGCTATGCCACCGCGCTTGCTCACGGCTCCATGTCGGTTGGTCTGTACGCGCCCGTAGGCCATGACCCGCAGACGCCGCACTCGCAGGACGAGGTCTACATCGTGCGATCAGGCAGCGCTGAATTCGCCATGTCCGGAGAGCGGCATCCCTGCGCAATCGGAGACGTGCTGTTTGTCGCCGCAGGTGTTGAACATCGCTTCGAGAGCCTGTCGGCTGATTTTTCCGCCTGGGTGGTGTTCTGGGGGCCCAAAGGCGGCGAACCTAGCGCTTAGACGGTTACGCAGACACGCCGAGACGTTGTTCGCGGCGAAAGCGCGCGCAGAAAAGTGATTTAGATCATCACTTTATTACTAATACTTAATGTAATTTCTGGTCGCTCGGCAGGCAATGTCGCCACGAAAATGGCGAGGACTTGGCAGTCCTCGCCGCTTGAAAAGTCGCATGCAGGCCGTGCGTTCGCGCGCAGGCGCGCGCGAACGGCGTCGGCGTCAGCCCTCGATCATCTTCTTCAGGTTGTCGAGTCCGCCTCGATAAACACCCGTGATGAACTTCGTCACGCCGGCATCGCTCTCGGCGTCGGGCGGATTGTCAGATGCGTTCTTGCGCTTGAACGTGCCGCTCCACGTCACGATCGAGCCGCCGTCCGCGGCCGGCGTCACGGCAATCGTGGAGCGATACGTGCGAATTGGCAACGGCGACTCGTCAATGATCTTGTAGCGGAAGGAGTGAGTCTTAGGAGTGAATGCGAGGAGTCTCTCCGTAAACGTTGGGCCGTCCTTGACCGTGAGCTGCCGCACTGCGCCGGGCGTGTTATTCGTGCCCTTGATGATTTCGTCTTTGGCGAACGCCGGATGCCAGACGTTCAGGCTGTCAAAGTTCTTGATGGTCGCCCAGACCTTGGAAACGGGCGCCTTGATTTCCACCGTTTCCACGACCCGCAGCGTCTTCGGCGGGTCGGCCAGCACCGCCAGCGGAGCCGCGAGAGCGACGAGTGCCAGCACGACAATACTTCTATTCATGTGATCTCCCCAACTTTGCAATTATGTGCGCGACAGCTCGCACGCTCCGTTAGAGCCGCTGCGGAAAGCACCGGCGTTGCGCGCTGAACGGCCGGGAGCCGCACTATATACTGCGCGTTGCACGAGCGCACTTGCCTCTGCGCTCTGGCGCATCCCTGTCGCAGCAGGCGTTATTCAAGAGCACACGAGGAAATCATGACAGCTCGTCCGCCCCTGCCCCCGTTCACCCTCGAGACCGCAGTGCAGAAAGTGCGCATGGCCGAGGATGCCTGGAACAGCCGCGACCCGGAACGGGTGTCACTGGCGTATACGCCCGAGAGCCGCTGGCGCAATCGCTCGGAGTTCTTTTCGGGCCGCGCAGCGATCGTCGCGTTCCTCAAGCGCAAGTGGTCCCAGGAACTCGACTACCGCCTGATCAAGGAACTGTGGGCGTTTCATGACAATCGCATTGCGGTGCGCTTTCAATACGAATGCCACGACGCCTCCGGCCAGTGGTACCGGGCGTACGGCAACGAGCAATGGGAGTTCGACGCAGACGGGCTGATGCAACGCCGCGAGGCGAGCATCAATGATGTGCGCATCGAAGAAAAGGAGCGCAAGTTTCGCTGGTCCGCGGGCGCGCGTCCCGCCGACCACCCTGGGCTTAGCGCACTGGGACTTTAGGTCAACGCGCCTGGGATCAGGGCCGCTTTTCGAGGGCCTGCTGCATGAGAGCCGCAAGCGCGGCGGCGTCATCGCCGCCCTGGCTACGCAGCGCCGCGATGACTCCTTCGACATTGGCCGGCGGATGGTTTTGGTTCAACTTGAATTTGACCTGGATGTCGTCGACGGCGAGCTCGAAGCCGACGATACCGCGCAGGAGCTGTTGGCGCGGCAAAGTCGCGCTCATGCGCCATGGCGTCGCCGCGCCCGCTTCAAAATGCGCGGCGAGCGCAGCAACCACTTGCTCGAGCTTTTCGGGATCTTCAATGAGTCGCACCTGCCCGTAAAGATGCGCGCTGGCATAGTCCCAGGTGGGAACGCTTCCCGCAGGATCCGTATACCAGCGCGGGGAAATATAGGCATGCGGTCCGTGGAAGATGAACAGCACGCGCTGCCCCTCGATGTCGGACCACTGCGGATTCTGGCGTGCCCAATGGCCCGTGAGCGTCACCTGCGTACCGGCGCGTTGATACAGCACCGGCAGGTGGGTCGCAATCGGCGCTCCTGCGGTCGCCGAGATCAGCGTGCCGAAGGCATCGTGTGCGGCGAGCCAGTCAAGCGACTTAAGATCCGTCTCGTGAAAATATGCGGGGATGTACATGGGTGCCTGCGTATAGGGGGAGCCTGCGGGCGCTGCACGCTCTACGGGGCGACGGCCGCCTCATCCAGGAGCTCGCGGAACATGCCGGACGTGACGAGGGTCTTCGCCGCCTCGATGTCCGGCGCAAAAAACCGGTCGGCCGCATAGTGCGCGACCTTGCCGCGCAGGCGCGCGATGACGCGCTCGAGAGCGGCGGAGCTCTTCAGCGGGCGATGAAATTCAATTCCCTGCACGGCAGCCAGAAGTTCAATGGCAATGACGGCAGCCGCGTTCTCCGCCATGTCAGCCAGACGCCGCGCCGCATGTGTCGCCATGGATACGTGATCCTCCTGATTGGCTGAGGTCGGAATGCTGTCGACGCTCGCCGGATGCGCAAGCAATTTGTTCTCCGCTACCAGCGCAGCAGCGGTCACTTGCGCCACCATGAACCCCGAATTAAGGCCACTGTCCTTCACAAGAAACGCAGGCAAGCCACTCATCTTCGGATCGACGAGGAGCGCGATGCGCCGTTCGGCAAGCGCGCCAATCTCCGCGACCGCAAGAGCGAGCTGATCGGCGGCAAAGGCAACGGGCTCGGCGTGAAAGTTGCCGCCGGAATAGACGTTGCCATCCGCAAAGACGAGCGGATTGTCGGTCACGGCATTCGCCTCCCGCACCAGTGTCGCGGCCACCTGCCGCATAAGGTCAAGGCACGCCCCCATGACCTGCGGCTGGCAGCGCAGCGAATACGGGTCCTGAACGCGATCGCATTTGAGGTGCGAGGCTCGAATGCGGCTGCCGGCGATGAGACGGCGCAATGCCGCGGCTACATCGATCTGCCCGGGCTGGCGGCGCAGCACATGAATGCGCGCTTCGAACGGCGCATCGCTGCCCTTCAAAGCGTCGACCGATAAAGCGCCGGTGGCGAGCGCCGCGGCAAACACGTTCTCGATCTGCACCAGCCCCGACAGCGCGAGAGCAGTTGAAACCTGAGTGCCGTTCAGGAGCGCGAGGCCCTCCTTCGGTCCGAGCGCGAGCGGCTTAAGTCCAGCGCGCTTCAAGCCGAGCGCCGCGGGCAGGATCCGCCCGCCTACCCGCACCTCACCCACACCGAGGAGCACCGCGGACATATGCGCAAGCGGCGCCAGATCTCCTGAGGCCCCCACCGAACCCTTGCTCGGAATGCACGGGTAGACTTCGTGCTCGAGCAACGCCGAAAGCGCCTGCACCGTCGGAAGGCGTACCCCCGAGTAGCCCTTCACGAGGCTTGCGATCTTGAGCAACAGCACGAGCCGCACGACGCCGTCCGGGAGCAGCGCACCGGTGCCCGCGGCGTGCGAGAGCACGAGATTTCTCTGCAGGGTGCTGATCTGCGCGCGCGGGATGCGCGTGCCGGCGAGCAGGCCGAAGCCGGTATTCAAGCCGTAGACCGTCGTGCCGCGCGCCACCAGACGCGCCACCACCGCGGCGCCGCGGCGCACCCGCTGCTGGTCGGTGCGGCTCATGCGCACGCGCACCGCCTGTTTGAGCGCTTGTCGCAGCACCGGCAGAGTGAGCGCCGCGAGCGCCACGCGTGGCGCCGGCGCAGGCTTGCGCGGCGTGGCCGCTCTCGTCACCGCGTCACCATCGGCAGATTCAGGCCCTGCTCATGCGCGCATTTCACCGCCTCGGCATAGCCCGCATCCGCATGGCGCATGACGCCAGTCGCCGGATCGTTCCACAGTACCCGCTCGATGCGCCGCGCGGCCGCCGCTGTCCCGTCGCAGACGATGACCACGCCGGCGTGCTGCGAATAGCCCATGCCGACGCCGCCGCCGTGATGGAAAGACACCCAGGTGGCGCCGCTTGCGGTATTGAGCAGCGCATTCAACAGCGGCCAGTCGGAGACCGCATCCGAGCCATCGAGCATTGCCTCAGTCTCGCGATTGGGGCTCGCCACCGATCCGGAATCCAGGTGGTCACGGCCAATGACGATGGGGGCGCGTAGCTCGCCGCTTGCGACCATGGCATTGAAGGCCAGGCCCAGGCGATGCCGCTCACCCAGGCCCACCCAGCAGATGCGCGCCGGCAGCCCCTGGAACTTGATGCGCGCGCGCGCCATATCGAGCCAGCGATGCAGGTGCGGGTCATCCGGAATCAATTCCTTCACTTTCTGGTCGGTGCGATTGATGTCCTCGGGGTCGCCGGAGAGCGCGACCCAGCGAAACGGTCCGACGCCGCGGCAGAAGAGCGGCCGGATATAGGCCGGAACGAAACCGGGAAAGGCAAACGCATCCTTCACGCCCTCATCGAACGCCACCTGTCGGATGTTGTTGCCGTAGTCAAACGTCGGCACGCCGCGCCGCTGGAACTCGAGCATCGCCTCGACGTGCTGCGCCATCGAGCGCTTCGCGGCGCGCGCAACCGCGGCAGGATCGGCGGCGCGCTGCGACTCCCATTCGCCGAGCGTCCAGCCGATGGGCAGGTAGCCATTCACCGGATCATGGGCGGAAGTCTGGTCCGTGAGCGCATCGGGGCTGACATTGCGCCTGAGCAGTTCGGGCAGAATCTCCGCGACGTTGGCGCACAGACCGATCGAGAGGGCTTTGCGCTCGCGTACCGCTCCTTCAATAAGGTGCAGCGCCTCATCCAAGCTTCCCGCCTCGACATCGAGATAGCCGGTTGCGAGGCGCTTCTTGATCCGGCTCGGCTGGCACTCGATGGCGAGCAGCGACGCCTGGGCCATCGTTGCGGCCAATGGCTGCGCGCCGCCCATGCCGCCCAGGCCCGCGGTCAGAATCCAGCGTCCCGCAAGCACGCCGCCATAATGACGGCGGCCCATCTCGACGAAGGTCTCATACGTCCCCTGCACGATGCCCTGGCTGCCGATGTAGATCCACGATCCGGCAGTCATCTGGCCGTACATCATGAGTCCCTTGCGGTCGAGTTCCGCGAAGTGCTCCCAGGTGGCCCAATGCGGGACGAGATTGGAGTTGGCGATGAGCACGCGCGGCGCGTCCGCATGCGTGCGGAACACCCCGACGGGTTTGCCGGACTGGATGAGCAGGGTTTCCTCGTCGCCAAGTGTCTTCAGGGTGGCGACGATCTGGTCAAAGCATTCCCAATCGCGCGCAGCGCGCCCGATACCGCCGTAAACCACGAGCTCATCGGGACGCTCGGCAACCTCCGGATCGAGGTTGTTGCGCAACATGCGCAGCGGCGCCTCCGTCAGCCAGCTGCGCGCCTCGAGGACCACGCCGTGCGCCGCACGTATTTTGCGAGTCGGATCATGCCGGGTATGACTGTCCATATGTGCCTCTGCCTGAGTGCTGCCGGATTGAATAACTCTGCTCGCTAGGCTTCGAAACCGCCGCGCAGCTCGAAGCGGCTGCCGGGGTGATACAAAAGTGCAAACGATGCGGCTACCGCGCGGCTCCAAGTCACGCGCTCGATGAGCAGCGCGGGCTCCCGCGGCCGCAGTTTGAGCAGTGCGCGGATGCGCGCATTGGGGTGCACGGCGCGCACCACGTGCTCGACGCGCTGCAGCGGCGCGACCTCCATCAGGTATTCGTAGGGGGTAAGCGCGGTGAAGTCGGCCGCAAGATAATCGGGCGCAATGAGCGGATTGACGAAACGATCCTCAACCTGCAGCGCGACGTCGTTTTCGAAATGCACGATGAGCGAGTGATACACGTGCGCAGTGTGCGCCGCGACGCCGAGGCGGGCGCGTACGGTCTCATCGGGACAGACGCGCTCAAGCGTCACGGGCAGCGCGCGATGGCGATGACCGCGGTCGCGGATTTCCTGAGCAATGTTGCGGATCTGCAGAGGATGGGCGGCCGCCTTCAAGTCACCGACGAAAGTGCCGACCCCGGCGATGCGCGCCAGCACGCCCGAGCGCATCAGCTCGCGCAGCGCCCGGTTTGCCGTCATGCGCGACACTTTGAACGTGCGCACCAGTTCGTGCTCGGAGGGTACGCGCGCGCCGGAGCGCCACTCGCCGGAGCGGATGTTCTGCAGCACGTGCTCCTTCAGCTGCACATACAAGGGAACGGCCCTGGCGGACATCGCGGCGCTTCATCATCCTGTATAGACAGGTTGGCAAGCGCAATATACCCCATACCGCTGCGCCTTTCACGCCGGCTCAACCAGCTCCACGGGAGCGGCCGCGGCGCGTGCCGCCGCGGCCTTGGGAATGCCGTCCCGGCGGCCTGCGTTTCGGGGAGAACCCGCGCGGACCGCCGCGACAGCTCTAGGCCTTAGATCTTTTTGGCCAGTGCTACCGAGAGTTTGTTGGAAGCAAGCCCGAACAGCGCCCCGATCACCATCGACACGATGAGCAGAATGAGCGGATTGGCAAACGAACCTGACGTAAGGTTCTGCAGCGGCCCGGTCAGTGGCGCCGGCGGTGTCGTCTGCAGCGAGTAGGCCACGATCGCCGCGTAACCATAGACGTTCGCGGGAACCACGGACAGCAGGTTGAGCGACGCGACAATGACGAGGAGAAACACGGTAACCCCGACTACGATCGCCGGCCATGCAGTGCCGAGGCCCGGCATGGAGACATTGACGATCACCAACAGGGCAATCCAGCCAATGAACGCACCGTACGCGGTGCCTACAATGGTCTTGGTGAGGGCATTACTGTTGGCACCGGTGTGGAAGTAGCATCCCCAGGCAATGAATCCTGCCCACACCAGCACATCGCCGCTCAACGGGCCCAGAGCCAGGTAGGCCCAAATGGCACCCAGAATTCCTATGCTGAGAGACAGAGCTGATAACTGTGACATGGCGCATCCTCTTGATCACGAGGCGATTTGGATTGCGTGGCAATGCGGATATTTGCCGCCCCGCTGATTATTTTTAGCCCGCAAGTTAACCTTACCATGGTGCTTGCGGCCTCACCACGCTAGGCGGCGAGACAAATAAAAGTGTCAAGTTTAATGTCGATATTGCATACTTGTGGGCTGCCGCTGGCGTGAGCGCGGCAGCCCCGCAAGAACGCAGCGCCCGCGAGTTGCTCGAAGTCAATCGGCGCTTCTATGACGCGCTGTGGTCCGGCGCGCGCCTGGTTGAGGCGCGGCGTTTCAACACCTGGCCGCTCGTCACATCGCTCTTGGCCGGCGCGCCGCAGCGGCTTGAAATCGCACCGGGGCTGCGGCCGCGGCTGCCGATCGAGGGTACGCAGTTTGTCGATCTGAGTACGCCGGCCCTCGCGCTCCTACGGCGCCGCGGTGGCCAGGCCGCTTGTGGCACGGTCACGGCGCTGCCGTACGCGGACCGCACGTTCGATCTGGTGTGCGCGCTTGATATCATCGAGCACGTCGATGACGATGGCGCCGCATGGTCCGAGGTGGCGCGCGTGGCCAAGCACGGCGCCGTGCTGCTGATATCGGTGCCGCTGCACTCGTCGCGCTGGACTGCATTTGACGATTTCGTCGGTCACAAACGCCGCTACGAGCCCGAAGAGTTGCGCCGCAGACTTGCCGAGCACGCGCTGCGAGTCGAGAACAGCGCGGTCTACGGCATGCAGCCGCGCTCCTCACGCCTGCTCGACCTTGGCATGTGGTGGCTGACGCACCATCGCGCCCGGGCCATGTGGTGGTACAACCGGGTCATCATGCCGCTCGGGGTGCGGTTCCAAAGCAAGCTCGTACTCACCCGCGGCATGCTCGAAGCGGCGGTCGTGGACGAAGTGCTGCTCGTGTGCCGCAAGGAGAAATCGCTTTGACGCTGCTTGAGACTGTCGAAGTTGAAACCGGCCGCGAGCCCAGAAGCAGCGTCATTTGGCTGCACGGCCTGGGTGCGGATGGCCACGACTTCGAAGCCGTGGTGCCGGAGCTGGTGCGTCCCGGCGAGCGCGCACTGCGTTTCGTGCTGCCGCATGCCGAGAAACGGCCAGTGACGATCAACGGCGGCATGAGCATGCGCGCCTGGTATGACATCGTCGGCTTTGAGAGCCGCGCAGCGCAGGATGAGAGCGGCATTCGTGCCTCGGCCGCCGCCATTCATGAGCTCATCCTGCGAGAGAACGAGCGCGGCGTTGCCAGCGAGCGCATCGTGCTGGCCGGATTCTCTCAAGGCGGCGCAATGGCGCTTTTCACCGGAACGCGCGCGGCGCAAAAACTCGCCGGCATCATCGGACTTTCCTGCTACATGCTTTTAGGTTCGACTCTTGCTGCTGAACGCAGTGTCGTCAACCAATCCACGCCCATCTTCGTTGCACACGGTACGCGCGATCCCGTGGTGGACGTGCGCTTGGGTGAGGAGGCGCGGCGGATGCTCGAAGAGGATGGTTACCCGGTCACTTGGCATAGCTACCCGATCCCGCATTCCGTGTCCCCGGAGGAGCTCACACACCTCGCCGCGTGGCTGCGGCGTGTGCTGTAGCCGAACCGACGCCCAAGTGATTGTTATTTAAGCGCTTTAACAGCTGCTGATACTGGAACGCAAACGAGCGGCAAAGGTCTAAAAGTTATGCAACACTTTGGTATGCGGCAGTCCCTGGAGAATCGTTGATGAACGCCTATCGGAAGCTTTCTGCGATCATCGCCATCGGTTCGCTGCTGTGCATGGCGGGCGCCCTCTCTCCTGCGTTCGCGCAGGGACACAGCGGCGGCGGCGGCGGGCACAGTTCAGGCGGCAGCGCTCACTCGCACTACACAGCGGGCGGACACGCCGGCGGCTTTGCTGGATCGCATTATGCCGGCGGCGGCTACTACGGCCATGGCGGCTACTACGGCCACGGCGGCTACTACGGCCACGGCGGCTACTACGGCGGCTACTACGGCCGCGGCGGCTGGTACGGCGGGCGCTTTTACGGGCCCGGTTTCGGGTGGTTCCTGCCGATACTGCCCGCGTTCTACGCAACCTACTGGTACGGCGGAATTCCGTATTACTACGCAAACGATGCGTATTACACCTGGAGTCCGGATTACAACGGCTATGTTGCGACCGACCCGCCGGCGGGCGCCGCTCCTGAGGCTGCTCCGGATGCCAATGATGCGACTCCGCCACCGCCGCCGAACGGACAGACTTACAACTATCCGAAGAACGGACAAACTGATGAGCAGCAGGCGAGCGACCGCTATCAGTGTCATCAGTGGGCGGTGAGCCAGAGCGGTTACGATCCCACGCGCAACGGCGCGGCGACGCCCGGCCAGGACAACTACCGTCGCGCGGTGACAGCTTGCATGGAAGGACGCGGCTACAGCGTCCGATAAGAGCCGGATCGAACAGCGCGGGCTGCAAGGAAGGATTTCCCTGCAGCCTCGCTTGCAACTGGAGTAGCCTTTGACACGAGCCGCGCGCCTCGGCGCCGCGTCCGGTTCGTGTGGCCGCTAGCGGCGTCACCCTTTGCAACAGGCGGGAATCCCCATGCGCCTCCTCCTCGATTGGCTCATCGGCTGGCCGCAACGCACCGCTCGGCACATCGCCTGGCTTGCGCCGCTCTTCGCGCGCATCACCGTCGGCTGGGTGTTCCTGTGGAGCGGCTGGGGCAAGCTCAACTCTCTGCCCGACATCACTGAGAAATTTATCGGCTGGGGTATCCCCTTTCCCCACGTCCTGACGCCGCTCACCGCCGGGATCGAGTTCTTCGGCGGTCTTTTTCTACTGGCAGGCTTTCTCACGCGCATATCCGCAGGCGCGCTCGGGGTCACAATGATCGTGGCCATTCGCGCGGCGAAATGGGGGGATGTGGATTCGCTCGAGACCCTGCTCGGCTTCGACGAGTTCGAGTATTTGGCGCTCTTCTTATGGCTTGCCATCGCCGGGGCGGGACCCGTCTCGGTCGATCACCTGCTGCAGCGCACCGAGCGTAACACCTATCGCCCGATGGTCGATCGCTGAAGAGCGCTGCGCTCAGGCGGCGTCAGCCCCCAGCATCGCCTTGATCTCGAGGAAGTCGCGCAGGCCGTGTTCGCCCCATTCGCGCCCGTTGCCCGAGCGCTTGAACCCGCCGAAGGGCGTATTCATATCGCCGCGCGCACCATTCAGGATGACCTGCCCGGCGCGAATGCGCGCGCCAATCTGGCGCGCGCGCGCGGGATCTTTCGACCACACGTAGGCGGCGAGCCCGTAGGGCGTGTCGTTGGCGATGCGCACTGCCTCCTCCTCGCTCGTGTACGGCAGGATGCACAGCACCGGCCCGAAGATTTCCTCGCGCGCGATGACCATGTCATTCGTGACATTCGAGAAAATCGTGGGCTTCACGAAATATCCCTTCGCCAGGCCCGCGGGCCGCCCGGAGCCGCCAATCACGACCTTCGCGCCCGCGGCGATGCCCTGCGCGATGAAACCTTCGACGCGATCGAATTGGATCTTTGACACCACCGGTCCCACCGTCGTGGCTTCGGCCTTGGGATCGCCGACCACCACGGATTCGGCGACCTTCTTCGCGATCGCCTCGACCGCTGCAAGTTTAGCTGCGGGCACGAGCATGCGCGTCGGCGCGTTGCACGACTGGCCGGAATTCTGGAATACGTGCAGCACGCTCGCCTTTACGGCGCGCTCGAAGTCGACGTCGTCCAAGAGCACGTTCGGGGACTTGCCGCCGAGTTCCTGGTGCACGCGCTTCACGGTCGCGGCGGCGCCTTTCGCCACCTCGGTGCCGGCGCGCGTCGAGCCGGTGAACGACACCATGTCCACATCAGGATGCGTGGCGAGCGCGGCTCCCACCGTTGGACCATCGCCGTTGATGAGATTGAAAACGCCCGCCGGCACGCCGGCCTCATGCAGCACCTTGGCCCAAAGGATGGCGCTGAACGGCGAGAACTCCGAAGGTTTCAGAACCATGGTGCAGCCGGCTGCTAGCGCCGGCACAACTTTCGCGGCGATCTGATTGATCGGCCAGTTCCACGGCGTGATGAGTGCGCACACGCCCACCGGCTCGAGGAGCAAGCGCGCCACGCCGTGTTTTTCCTCGAACTTGAAGTGCTGCAATACCTCGATCATCGCCGTGAGGTGCCCCACACCGACGGCCGCCTGCGATTCGCGCGCAAGCTTCATCGGCGCACCCATTTCGTCGCTGATGGCGGTCGCAATCTCGTCGTAGTGCGCCTTGTAGGCGGCGAGAATCCTCTCCAGCAGCGCGCGCCGCTCCTGCGCACTCGTGCGCGAGTAACTCTCAAATGCGCGCCGCGCTGCCGCGACGGCGCGGTCCACATCGGCGGCGCTGCCCATGGAGATGACGCCTGCCACCTCCTCGGTTGCCGGATTGATGACCTGAAACTCGCGCGCGGTAACGGGATCAACCCAGCGCCCATCGATGTAAAACTGACGGTCATCGTACTGCATGCAACAATCCTCAATATCTACTGCGGCGCCGCGCCCGCAAAGCGCGATCGAGCGGCGCGCTTATTGACGCGCGGGCACGACTTTGGAAAAGAATTCATAGATCCCGTCGTCGCCCATGTGGCGCGCATCGGCAAGTTCGCCGGCGCGTGTGGCATAGAGCACCTTGTCGTCAGCGTTCAGGACGACCGCGGCCGGAATCCCCTTGCCGATTGGGTAGCCATAACGCTTCACGACATCCAGATTCTTATCGAAGTTGCCGACATCGATCTTGACGACGACGAAGCGTGCATCAATCAAGTTCGCCGTGCGTCCGTGCAGCGCCTTATCGAGCTGGCGGCAATCCTCGCACCAGTTCGCCCCAAAGACGACCAGCACGTCCTTGCCCGAGGCACGTGCGGCGTCGAGACCCTGCTGTAAAGTAGCGCGGGCGTCGGCATGTTCATCATACGGCCGCGGCGCCGCAACGGCCGCGACCGTCAATAGTGCAGCCGCAAAAACTCCCAACCACTTCATCATGACAGCTACTCCGCTAGCCAAGACCCCACGGGTCAACGCAATATGATAATAATGCATATTCGTCATGAAAAGCCGCCGCCGCGCCCGCGAGGTCCGGCGCCGAAGCGTGAACCCAGGCGCTGCGCGCCAACGCAATGAGGATGAACAATGCCGGGTGAGTTGCCCCAAAACATGCGCTTCGTCGGCGTGACGGGTCCGGGCGGCCCCGAGGTGCTCGAGATTCGCACCATGCCGACGCCAGTGCCGCGAGCGCACGAAGTCGTCATCAAAGTTGCCGCCGCCGGGATCAATCGACCCGACATATTGCAGCGCCAGGGGAAGTATCCTCCGCCGCCTGGCGCCTCCCCCATTCTCGGCCTCGAAGTCGCGGGTGTCGTGGCGGCCGTGGGCAAAGATGCCACGCTCAAAGTGGGCGAGGCGGTGTGCGCGCTCGTTCCGGGCGGGGGCTATGCCGAATACTGCCTGACTCCGGCCGTTCAGAGTCTGAGCGTTCCGCGCGGGCTTCCCATGTTGTCTGCCGGCGGCGTTCCCGAGACTTTCTTTACCGTGTGGGCAAATGTCTTTCAGATCGGCGGATTGAAGAGCGGCGATCTCTTCCTCGTGCACGGCGGCGCGAGTGGCATCGGCACTACCGCCATTCAGCTCGCGCATGCCAGCGGTGCGCAGGTGTTCACCACGGCCGGAACGGACGAGAAGTGCGCAACCTGCAGGGCGCTTGGCGCCGATCATGCCTTCAACTACAAGACGCAGAATTTTGCCGAGGAGATAAAGCGCATCACCGACGGCCGCGGCGTCGATTTGATCCTCGATATGGTGGGCGGCGACTATGCACAGGAAAATGTGAACAGTCTCGCCATGCGCGGCCGGCTGGTGCAGATCGCCGTCCAGCAAGGGGCCAATGCCACCGTGAACCTGGCGAAGATCATGCAAAAGCGGCTGATCGTCACGGGCTCGACGCTGCGCCCGCGGAGCATCGAAGAGAAGGCGAGCATTGCGCAGGAGCTCAAAGCGCGCGCATGGCCGCTGCTGGAGAGTGGCGCAGTCAAGGTGATCGTTGACAGAACACTCCCGTTTGCGAAGGTCAGGGAAGCACACGAGTACTTCGAGCGCGGTGCGCACACCGGCAAAGTGATTCTGGAATTTTAACGGCGCGATTGACTCGGCCTTGGCCGGGGCATCGGTGCTGCAGAACGCAGACTGAGCGGAGCTGCTATCTGTGGTCGCGAAACACCAGCGGCTTTTCGCTCACGAACGGCCGCTCCGCGCGCGCCACCGCCTCGGTCACGAGATGATGATGCGGTGACAGGTCGCACACGGGGTCGGCATTGGCCGCATCCCCGGTCAGCAGGTACGCCTGGCAGCGGCAGCCGCCGAAATCCTTGCTCTTTTCGGGGCAGCTTCTGCAGGGTTCCTTCATCCAGGCATCGCCGCGAAAATGGTTGAAGGCCGGCGAGTCGTACCAGATTGACTTGATGCTTGCGACGCGCACATTGGGGAAATCCAGCCCCGGCAGCATGCGCGCCGCCTGGCAGGGCAGCGCGCAGCCATCGGGCGCGATCGTGAGAAAGAGCGAGCCCAAACCATTCATACATGCCTTCGGGCGGCGTTCGAAGTAGTCGGGTACCACGAAGAAAACGCGCATGCCCTCACCGTTCTCGGCGCGAAAGCGCTGCGTGACCTCCTCCGCGCGCGCCAGCTGCGCGCGGCTCGGCAGCAGCTGCTCACGATTCTTGAACGCCCAGCCGTAATATTGAGTATTGGCAAGTTCGACGTAGTCCGCCTCCATCGTCTTCGCCATCGCGAGGATTTCCCCGACGTGGTCGATATTGAGGCGATGCAAGACCACGTTGAGCACCATCGGATACTCATACTTCTTGATGAGCGCGGCGACCTTTGACTTCAGCTCAAAGGTGCGCGTGCTGCTCAAGAAATCGTTCATCTGCCGGGTGCTGTCCTGAAAGGAAAGCTGGATGTGGTCGAGGCCGGCGCGCTTCAGCGCCTGCAGGCGTTCCTCGTTGAGGCCGACCCCGGAGGTAATGAGATTGATGTAGAAACCCAGATCGTGCGCGGCCGCAACGATGATCTCCACGTCATCGCGCACCAGCGGCTCGCCGCCCGAGAGCCCGAGCTGCACCGCTCCGAGAGCGCGCGCTTCAGCGAGCACCCGCAGCCAATCAGCGGTGGTGAGTTCCGCGCCTGTGCGCGAGAAGTCGACAGGGTTGTAGCAGAACACGCAGTGCAGCGGACACCGATAGGTGAGTTCGCAGAGCAGCCAAAGCGGCGGCCCCGGCCGCGGATGCAGCTCGCTCACGAGCACACCTCGAGCCACTTCTTTTGCAGCGCCAGGTCGATGAACGCTGCGACATCATCGCCAAGTCCGGTGGTGGCAAATGAGCGCTCGAGATCCGCGGTGATCTCGCTCACGGTGCGCACGCCGTCGCAGCGCTTCATGATCTCGCCGGCACTGCCGTTGAGTTTGATCATGCCTTCGGGATAGAGGAGCACGTGCGCGTTTTGCGCCGGTTCCCACTGCAGCCGCAGGCCCCGGCCGATGGCGGGCTTGGCGCTGGCGGCAATGGTGGTCATGGTCTACGGCGCGCGCGATCTGCGAGGATGCAGGCGCGCAGTCGACTCTTTACATGGAATCGGGCGCAGCCCGCTTGCGCGGGCCGACGCCCTGCGAACAATCAACGATTGGCAATGTACATCGTGATTTCCATGCCGAACCGGAAATCAACGGCGTGCGGGGTTTCCCATTTCATAGCAATGTCCTTAAGGTCTGTGAAACAGCGGCCAAAGGTCTGCCGCCACGACACCATCCTCTGCTGCGGCACGGCATCGGCAAAGGGGATCATCATGAAACTGACCTCATGATTTTCATGAGTCCGGCGGCGCCGCCCTAAAAGCCCATGGGCGCTGCTAACATCGAAGCCACCGATGAAGCTGCGCACTCGACTTAATCTCGTGGTGGCCGGCCTGACCGCCGCCTTCGTGATCGTGCTGATATCGGCGGAGATCCAGGCCAGCCGCTCATCCATTCGCGAGGAAATCGAGGCGGCAAACCGCGTCGCCTCACAGCTTCTCGGGCGCCTGGCCCTCATTTATTCAAGTGAGGGCGGCCCGCAGTTGGTTCTGCCGTTTCTGCAGCAGCTCGGCCACGTCCGGGCCAATAATCTGCTGTTACGCAGTACGGACGGTCATCTTCTGTACCGTTCGCCGCCGCCGACCTACAAGTCGGGGCGCGAGGCGCCGGCATGGTTCGTACATCTTATGTCCCCCTCTCCTGCCAAGTACACGTTCACGCTTCCCGGGGGTGTGGAACTCACCGTCGAGGCCGATTCATCGCGGGCCGTGCTCGATGCCTGGGACGATCTGACTGATCTTCTGAGCCTCGCTGCGGCCATGCTTGTGGTGTTCAACGCTCTTGCCTTCTGGTCGGTGGAGCGGGCGCTTGCCCCATTTCCGGTCATAACGGACGGCTTGCAGCGTGTGCAGCAGGGCGATCTCGCATTTCGGCTGCCGCCGCTGCGTGGCTTTGAAGCGTGCGCCATCGGTGCCGCCTTCAATCGCATGGCGCAGGCCGTGCAGGACAAGGTGCAGGCGGAAAAAAAGGCGCACGAGGCGGAGACGCGGCTCGATGAACGGCGCGAAATGGCTTTGCTGGTTGAACAACGTGTGGAGGAGGAGCGCCGCCTTATCGCGCATGAGCTGCATGACGAATTTGGCCAGTCGGTAACGGCGATCCGCAGTCTCGCGATGGCCATTGCCGCGCAGGGCGGCGTGCGCGATCCGCCCACGGGCGAAGCGGCGCGCCTCATCTCGGAGGAGGCGGCGCGCCTCTACGATGCCATGCACGGACTCATTCCGCGCCTGATGCCGCTCTCGCTCGACACCCTGGGACTTGCCGACACGCTGGAAAATCTCGTCAGGGACTGGCAGCGCCGCAATCCCGCGATCACCTTGTCACTGGAGCATGATCTGTCGGCGCCGCTCGGTCCCAGTGTGACTCTTGCCATCTATCGGGTGGTGCAGGAAGGTTTGATCAATGCGCTGCGGCATGCGCAGGCTGCGCGCGTCACCATCGACGTGCATTCCGATGCGCAGCGTATCGTCGTGACGGTGGCCGACGACGGCATCGGCATGCCCTCGCAGGGCTCGCAGCCGGGGCATTTCGGTCTGCGCGGCCTGTCGGAACGCGTCGCACATCTGGGTGGGATTTTCACCGTGGAGTCTTGCGAGCCGCACGGGGTGCGCCTGATTGCGCAAATTCCTTTGACGGCGAGCGCATGATTCGCGTTTTACTGGTTGACGATCACGCCGTGGTGCGCACCGGTTTTCGCCTGCTGCTGCAATCGCAGCCGGAAATGTCGGTCATCGCGGAAGCCGAATCCGGTGAAGCCGCCTGCCAGCGCTACCTTGAGTTGCAGCCCGACATCGTGGTGATGGACCTTGCGATGCCGGGCATGGGCGGTCTTGAAGCGCTGCGCCGCATCCTCGCGCACCACCCGCAGGCACGCGTCCTCACGCTTTCTGCGCAGGATGACCCGATGCATGCACGGCGCGCGCTGCGCGAGGGCGCGCTCGGCTTTCTCTCCAAAAGAAGTGCGCCGGAGGCGCTGATCGACGCGGTCAGCATGGTCGCCGCCGGGCAGCGCTACATCGACACGAGCGTGGCGCAGAAGCTGGCGCTCGATGAAATAGACGGCGCCGGCAAATCCGTGATCGAGCGCTTATCGGAGCGCGAGTTCGAAGTGTTTATCCGCCTGGCGCGCGGCGCGAGCGTGCAGCGGATTGCCGAGGATCTCAGGCTCTCCCCGTCAACCGTCGGCACGCACCTCTACAACATCAAACAGAAGTTGCGCGTCAGCAATCAATCCGAACTGACGCTGATTGCAATCCGCGAGGCGCTCATTGAGGCCTGAGCGGCGCGCGACGAGAATCGATGCGCCGGCGGCCTTGACGCCGCAGGGGCGCGCACGTCGCGCCTGCACACCCATTGCCTTGGCGCTCGCGGCCTTGTGGCCGTTGCCCGCGGACTGTAGCCTGACCAGTTCTCAATAACGAATAAGGCAAATTCATGCGCATTCGCTCGCTCGCCTTCGCATTCGCCGCATTGCTTGCCGCTGCGGCTGCGCCCGCGCCGGCCGAGACCGACGCAGCCGCGAACGCGTACGCACGCGATGTATTGAAGGAACTCATTGAGATCAATACGACCGATTCGGTCGGCAATGTGACGACTGCAGCAGAAGCCATGGCAAAGCGGCTGCGCGCGGCCGGCTTCGCGGCCGCTGACATACAGCTCCTGGGTCCGAACGCGCGCAAGCACAATCTCGTCGTGCGGCTGAAGGGCAGCGGCGCCCACAAGCCGCTCCTCATGATCGGACATCTTGACGTTGTAGAGGCAAATCGCGAGGACTGGAGCACCGATCCGTTCAAGTTCGTCGAGACGGACGGCTACTTCTACGGCCGCGGCGCGGAAGACATGAAGGATGGCGATGCCATCATGCTCACCACTCTCGTGCGCCTGAAGCAAGAGGGCTTTCGACCCAGCCGCGATCTCATTCTCGCGCTCACTGCCGATGAGGAAAGCGGCACCGCCAACGGGGTCGAATGGCTCCTGGCGCATCATCGCGAACTCGTCGACGCGGAGTTTGTCCTGAATCACGACGGCTACTCGGTCGACACCGTGCACGGCAAACCCACATTCCTCGAGCTCGATGCCACCGAAAAGGTGTACGCCGACTACCTCGTCACCGCCACCAATCGCGGCGGCCACAGTTCCCTGCCGCGCCCGGACAATGCGATATATGAGCTCGCGAACTCTCTTACGCGCCTCGCCAAGTATGACTTCCCGTTCGAGCTCAACAGCGTGACGCGTGCCTACTACGAGCAGCTCGCCAAGATCGGCAGCGGCGAGCATGTGCGCGACATCCAGTTGATGCTCAAGGTGCCCGCGGATCCTGCGGCCATCGCCCGCCTCTCGCAGGATCCCAACGACCGCTCAATCATGCATACGACCTGCGTTGCGACGCGGCTCGCGGCCGGGCATGCCAACAATGCGCTGCCGCAGCGCGCGCAGGCGACGGTGAACTGCCGGATCCTGCCCGGCAATTCCCCGGAAGAGGTGCGTACGGTGCTGATCCGCGTGCTCGCAGACCCGAAGCTCACCGTGCAATATATCGACGATGACGGCAAGACCATCCACGACACTGCACCCGACAAACGTGGCTATCCGCCGCCGCCGCTGCGTGCCGACGTCATGCGTTCGCTGCAAAGCGCGGTGGCAGCCTTTTGGCCTGGCATTCCGATCGTGCCGACCATGTCCGCCGGTGCGTCCGACGGCACCTTCACCAGCGCCGCGGGCTTGCCGACCTACGACGTCTCGGGCGTCGCCGTCGAGCACGGCGACGAGCGGGCGCACGGGCGGGATGAGCGTATTGGCATCGAATCGTTCTATCGCGGCAATGAATTCTACTACCGCTTCATCAAGGCGCTGACCGCCCAATAGGGCGGCGCACGCGCCCGGTTGCGCGCGGGGGGGCATCAAAATCTTGCGCGCTTGCCGCTCCTGCCCGCGCTAGCACGGGCCGGACGGCGCCGGCCACGCGCATAAAGCGCCGTCAATTTCGCGTTACGGTAATCGATTGAACGCGGCCGTCCTTGCGCATGGCGGCGATCACCGCCCTACACTGATCGTCCGGCCCCGGGCCAATGAGGTCCAGTTCGACGATGCTCCCGTTCTGGCCTGTCCAAGACAGCTGAAATCCGGGTTGCGTCAGCAGCGAACTCAGGAACGCGAGGTCACGCGGATTGGGGACGTCCGGAGTGAGCTCAACCGCAAGATGGCGGTGGCATGCAGGCGGTGTTTGCGCAGCAGCGGTATCAAAAACCGATGCGGTGATGATTAGGGCGGCGCCCAAGAAGGCTTTCGGGTTCATGATCATTGCCCTCCGACCGATCCGCGCCCCTACATTGTCGTAATATCAGCTGCGCTTGCGCATGAGCGTGCTCGCTGATTGTCGCACGAGTTAATTCAGGCAGGAAGTCTCTCCGCAACGCTCGTGGCCGGCGTGCGCGCCGCTCGGCCATTACATAAAGCGCAGGACACCGTGCGTCCTGCGGTGCTGCCCGGCCGCAGGCTTCAATTTTCTTCATGAACGTCAAGGGTGATCGCCTCATGCCCGCGCCAGCGCCCCTCGCCCCGCACGATTCGCGCAAGCGGCTGCTGCCCTGGCTCGTCGCCGTGGCATTTTTCATGGAGTCGCTCGACACCACGATTCTGAACACGGCCGTGCCCACCATCGCGCAGGCGCTCAAGGTAGCGCCGCTCAGCATGAAGGCCGTGCTGGCAAGCTACACATTGAGTCTCGCGGTCTTTATCCCGATCAGCGGCTGGATGGCCAATCGCTTCGGCACCCGCCGGGTGTTCTCCTCAGCGATCGGCATTTTCACGATCGGCTCGGTGCTCTGCGGCATCTCGCGCGACATTCACTGGCTGGTCGCCTTTCGCATCCTGCAGGGCGCGGGCGGCGCGATGATGCTGCCGGTCGGGCGCCTGACCATGGTGCGTACATTTGCCAAGTCTGAACTCGTGCGCGCCATGAGCTTCGTTGCCATTCCCGGACTCATCGGCCCGATGCTGGGGCCAATTTCGGGGGGCCTGATCACCGGCTACTTTCACTGGAGCGTCATCTTCTTCGTGAATGTCCCCATCGGGCTCATGGGCTTGTATCTCGTGTACCGGCACCTGCCGGACTACCGCGACAAGGCCACCCCGCCTTTGGATCTTGTCGGTCTCATCCTGTTCAGCTCCGGCATTGCGCTCCTGTCGTACGTGCTCGAGGTGTTCGGCGAACACACATTGAGCGGCCGCGAGATCTTGGGGTTGCTCGCCATCAGCGGCGCGCTGCTCGCAGGCTACGGCGTGCATGCGACTCGAGCCGCGCACCCGTTACTGCGCCTGACGCTGTTTCGCATACGCACGTTTCGCGCGGCAGTGAGCGGCAGCTTCATTACGCGCCTCGGAATCGGCGGAGTTCCATTTCTCTTTCCGCTGCTCTACCAGGTGGGGCTCGGCTTTACGCCGATTCAGTCCGGCCTCCTCATGATGCCGCAGGCGCTCGCTGCCATGAGCCTGAAGCTCACCATGCCGGGGATTCTCGCGCGCTTCGGCTACCGCGGCGTATTGATTTCTAACACCGTCATGCTGGGCATGCTCATGCTGCTGTTCGCAACGATCGGCGCGGGTACTGCGGTATGGCTGATCGTGGCGCAGGCTTTCAGCTTCGGCTTCTTCACCTCTTTGCAGTACACGAGCATGAACACGCTCGTCTATGCCGACGTCAACGAGGCACAGGCTGCCAGCGCCAGCACTATCGCGAGCACCATGCAGCAGATGTCGATCAGCTTCGGCGTCGCGTCGGCCTCGCTCGTCACCGCCCTGTTCATTCCCGACCGCTTTCACACCAGCGCGGCGCAAATGATTCATGGCATCCACGAGGCGTTCCTGATACTTGGCGCCTTGACCATCCTCTCGGCAATCGTGTTCCGCGAGTTGCAAAGCAATGATGGCAGCGCGGTGAGCCAACACAAGGCGATTCTGCCAACCGGTTGACGGCCAATCGCCGCCGCAGAACACTTGCGATGCAAGGTTGCCGGAGCGCTGGCCTATCGCCCGCATTCGGCTAACATGGCGCGCAGGTCACACGGAGTTCATCCATGTCTCATCTCATAGCAGCCGCCTGGGGAGCAGTGGTTCTTCTGGGCGCGGCATCAGCTGTTGCCGCCGACGCAGGCTCGACGCCGCTTACCGCCATTCATTGCGGCCACTTGATCGACACCGAGGCGGGCAAGCTCCTCGGTGAAACGACCGTGCTCATCAGGGCAAGGCGCATCGAGGCGGTGCAAAGCGGCCGCCAAGCCCCTGCGGGCAGCACGGAAATTGACCTGCCGAATGAGACCTGCCTGCCTGGGCTTACCGACAGCCACGGGCATCTGACCGACGAGTTCAGTCCCACCACCTACACCGATGTGTTCCACCGGAACATTGCCGATTACGCGGTGCGCTCGACGGTATACGCGCGCCGTACGCTGCTTGCCGGCTTCACCACCGTGCGCAATGTCGGCGACGAGGAGAACGATTCCGTCGCGCTGCGCAACGCCATCAATGCGGGCATCCTTGAAGGTCCGCGCATCTTCACGGCTGGCATCGCCATCGGCTCCTCCGGTGGCCACGCGGACCGGACCAACGGCTACCGCAGCGAACTCGCCGGTGATCCGGGAGTACCTCAAGGCATCATCAATAGTGCCGACGACGCGGTGAAGGCGGTTCGGCTGCACTACAAGAGCGGCGATGACCTCATCAAGATCATGCCCTCCGGAGGGGTCCTCGATGAGAGCTCAAGCGGCGACAATCCGCAGCTCACACTCGATGAGATACGTGCGATCGTCGCGACCGCGCACGACTACGGATTCACCGTCGCCGCGCATGCGCACGGCGCGGAGGCCATCCGCCGCGCGGTCATCGGCGGCGTGGATTCCATCGAGCACGGCACCTTCCTGAACGATGAGGACATGAAGCTCATGAAGGAGCACGGCACCTGGTACGTGCCGACAATCATTGCCGGTGACTTTGTCTCGACCAAGGCGAAAGTGCCCGGATATTACCCGGCCCAGGTGGCCGCCAAGGCCGCGGCCATCGGCCCCCTCATCCTCGGCACCGCCGGCCGTGCCTACAAGGCGGGGGTGAAGATTGCCTTCGGCACTGATGCGGGCGTGTATCCCCATGGCCAGAACGCGCACGAATTCGAACTCATGGTGCAGGCCGGCATGCCGCCGATGTTCGTGCTGCAGGCAGCGACGACGCACGCAGCTCAGCTCCTCAAGCACGACAAGGACCTCGGAAGCGTCTCCGCCGGCAAGGTCGCCGATGTCATTGCCGTGCCGGGCAACCCCCTCGATGACATCAGCCTCATGAAACGCGTGAGCTTCGTGATGAAGGATGGCGTCGTCTACAAGCGCGACGGCAATGCCCTAGTCGTCGATTCGCAAGTTAATGCGCCGGCACCGGCAGCCGGCATGCCCGCAGAATTCTAGGCGGCCAGCTCAGCCTCACTGAAGCGCCGCCCGGTCCGGGCGGCGCCGGTCAACGTGCGCCGGCAGCGCGGACCGGCATCTGATCGGGCGCCAGAACTTCGGCGCTGAGCAGCGTTCCGCCCGGAGAGAGCTGGTGCGGCACGCAATTGTTCTTTAAGTCGACATTGCGGGTGCTGAAGAACGGCAGAACCTTTTGCTTCACCTGTTCGACGAGTTCGCACTCGCCCGCCTCCGACAGGCTCGAGTTGTCGAGTTTCAGCATGACCGCCTTCCAATGGCTTGGCACCGTCGGCTCCGCGCCGGGCGCAACTGCAGCGTCCGCGGGCACGAGCACACTCATCTTGACCGTCACGCCCGGGAAGGGATCGGGCACGCCGCTGCGCCCGGAGCAGCCGCGCTCGTAGACCTTCAGATCGCTCTTGCGAGCGCCGAGCTCGAGCACCACGGTCCTCATCTTGTCGCGCAAGCCATCACATGAATATTTTGTCGTAAATCCCTGATAGACAAACTGAAATTCTTTCTGGGTCCACACAGCAGACTGCCCGCCATCGGTGCTGTCGGCCCAGGCCGCCGAACCGAGAAAAAGACCGAGCGTCGCCAGTGAAGCGAGCGCGCTGGGCAGCCATCGATGAGTCATTACGCGCATGGGAGTGCCTCCGTGGCAGTGTCGGGCTTGCGCCCCTAAGCTTAGGACGCGCTGGCGGTTCAATTTGTTCCCCGACCCTGCGGTGCCGCAGTGCGCTTTTTGCCGGGCGAGCGGCTGCTCGGGCACTGCAGCGCCGTGAAGTGCGCGGCTTCAGCGGGGTTTGCTGGCGCCGCTACCTGCAGCGCGCCTCGAGCATCGTGGACGCTGCAACGGGGTTACTCCGGCGCCTTTAATCCGCTCGCTGCCGCCGGCGCGGCGCGGATGCGCGGCGCACTAATCAATGATCTTGGGCGCGGCGCCCGCCGCATTGCGCTCGACGTGTTTGAACCGCCAGAGCACAAAGCTGTAGTAGTACACATAGTAGCCAATGAGCACGAAGAAGACGCCCAGCGTAAGAGGGTTCCGGTAGAGCGAACCTAACGCGCCGGGCGAGGATGCGCCGAAGGAGCCTGCAGCGTCGGGCGAATACGCGCCGTGCGAAATGAGCACAAAGCGATACAGCAGCCGTCCGAGAAACAATGCGGAAACCACCATGCCCGCATAGGTGTGCGGAACGTAATGCAGCTTACCCTCATGCCACTCAAAGCGCGTGTGCTGCGCGCCCCACGCGCCCAAGCCAACACCGAGCAGGAGTCCCGCACTGATGGCAAGCGCAGCTGAGCTCGAACGCAGCGCAGCGGGCAGCAGCAACACGCCGACGATGCTGAGGATCGCCATACGCACGATCATGCTTCGTGGGCGCAGCACCTGCCGGCCGAAACTACGGCGAAAACGTCGGTAGATGATGAATAGGACAAGTGCGGCCGTCGCCACCGAGCCCCATAGGTGCTCAAATCCTGGCGGCATAGGAGCTGACATCCTGGCTTATCCGCAGACGGTGAATTCTAACATGGCTTAAGTATCGGCCTCGTGTTTTGAGCCTCTTGCACGCGATGACAATGCCGCGGCGGCATGCGAGGATGCTGCGCCATGATCCATGCCACCGCTGTCGTTCATCCGCGCGCACAGCTGGATTCGAGCGTTGTAGTCGGCCCTTATGCGGTTATCGACGAGGGAGTCACACTTGGCGCCGACTGCGTCGTAGGACCGCACGTCTATCTCACAGGCCTCACGACGATCGGCGCGCACAACGAGTTTCACGCCGGCTGCGTCGTCGGTGACGCACCCCAGGACCTCAAGTACAAGAACGCGCCCACACGCCTGCGCATCGGCGATCACAATGTTTTCCGCGAGCACGTGACCGCACATCGCTCAAATAACAGCGCCGAGGACACGGTGATCGGGGCGCATAATTTTCTCATGGCGCACTGCCACGTCGCGCATAACTGCCACCTGGACGACCATATCGTCATCGCCAATGGTGCGCTCCTGGCCGGTCATGTCGCGGTGCAGGAGCGCGCGTTTATTTCCGGCAATTGCGTCGTGCATCAATTTTGTCGCATCGGCGCGCTGTCCTTCATGCAAGGCGGCTCCGCCATCAGCAAGGATCTGCCGCCATTCACCGTGGCGCGCCGTGGCGAGAATGCACTCGGCGGGCTAAACAGCGTCGGCCTGCGGCGCGCGGGGTTCAGCGCCAGCGAGCGCATGGAGTTGAAGCGCCTCTACCATGCGCTCTTTGCTGGCGGCGTCAATCTGCGCGCAGCCTTGGCGCAGGCGCGCGCGAGCTTCAGCGGCATGGCTGCACAGACTCTCCTCGACTTCGTGGCGCAATCAAAGCGCGGAGTGTGCACCGCAAAAGGGCAAACGGGCGATGACGGATCCGTGGCGGCCGACGGGCGCGATAGCCCATAATTCCCGCATGGACCTTCAACTCGCCGGCAGATTCGCACTCGTCACGGGCAGCACGGCGGGCATCGGCCGCGCAATCGCCGCAGCGCTCGCGCGCGAAGGGGCGAGCGTCATCGTCAATGGCCGCACGCAGGCCGCGGTCGATGCTGCGTGCGCCGCTCTAGCAGCGGCGCGAACCGGAACGGTGCGCGGCTTTGCGGGGGATTTGAGCACCGACGCCGCGGCGCAGGCCGTCGCAAAAGAGTTTCCGGAGGTGGAGATTCTGATCAATAATCTCGGGATCTTCGAGTCAAAGTCCTTCGAGGACATTCCCGACGCGGACTGGCGGCGCCTCTTCGAGGTGAATGTGTTGAGCGGCGTGCGCCTGGCGCGGCTCTACCTTCCCGGCATGAAGCGTCGCAACTGGGGCCGGATCATATTCATTTCCAGCGAAAGCGCGCTGCAGATCCCGATCGAGATGATCCACTACGGCATGACCAAGACGGCGCAGCTTGCGGTGGCGCGCGGCCTGGCTGAAGCGGTTGCCGGCACGGGTATTACGGTGAATAGCATTCTTCCCGGCCCGACGCGATCCCGGGGCGTCGTCGATTTCGTCGACGCTCTCGCCAAGAGGGCCGGAATATCGCCGCAGCAGGTCGAGCAGGATTTTTTCAAGAATACGCGACCTACCTCGCTCATCAAACGGTTCGTGACTCCCGAGGAGGTCGCCACGCTCGTCGCATATGTCGCAAGCCCGCTCGCGGCGGCGACGACAGGCGCCGCCTTGCGCGTGGATGGCGGGGTCGTGAAGAGCGTGATATGACGCCGGAGTTTGCGAGCGCGTCGCCCGGCCCTTTGCACGCATGATTCTTGCTGCGCATACTGCGCTTAGCTCTCGGCCCTCGGCCAGCTGCCATGATGGAGATTTTCCAAATGAAATTTACTCTTCCCGCCCTGCCGTACGCCCCTGACGCCCTTGCCTCGCGCGGCATGGCGCAGGAGACCCTCGAGCTGCACCACGGCAAACATCATCAGGCCTACGTAACCGCTCTAAACGGTCTCGTCGAGAAAAACGACGCCTTAAGAAATAAGTCCCTGGAAGAACTGCTGACCCTCGCTCAGGCGGATAAAGCCCTGACGCCGGTGTTCAATAATGCCGGTCAGCATTGGAACCACAGTTTTTTCTGGCCGTGCCTGTCGCCCTCCGGCGGAGCCATGCCGGGAGCGCTTGAAAAGAAAATCGTCGCCGACTTTGGCAGCGTTGCGAAGTTCAAAGAAGCTTTCAAGGAGGCTGCGGTCGGCGAATTTGGCTCGGGTTGGGCTTGGCTCATCCTGGCACGCGATGGCAGGCTGAAGGTGACGAAGACATCCAATGCCTCGAACCCATTGGCAACCGGTGAAGGCAAGGCGCTCCTGACCCTCGACGTATGGGAACACGCCTACTATCTCGACTTTCGCAATCTACGCCCTGACTTCGTCGATAACTTCCTCAACAAGCTCGCGAATTATGAGTTTGCGCAGCGCCAGCTGACGGCGGCCTAGCGGGTAGCAATGTCTTTTCCCGCCCCCGCGGGTAACGCCGTACTCGGCCACGGCACCGGGCCATCCGCGCAGGCCGCACTTCAGCAGTTTCGGATTCGCTCCGCGTGGGCGCGTCAACCAAACTTCGAGGCCGTGCGTTAAAATACCGGTCCGCCGGTGTTATCGCTTTTCGCCCGCGCAAACAGGGTTCACTGGAGTTCAAGCCCATGATCCATCAGATATTTCGCACCTGCATCGTTGCCTTTGCGACAGTGTCCACCATGAGCGCTTGCGTCTCCTTGCGGGTTACGTCCGACGTCGCACCCGGAGCGAGTGCCGCGCAGTGCCACACCTATGCCTGGGCCGGCTCCTTTCACAACAACGGCACTGGGCGCAGCGTCGCCAATCCACTGAATGAGACGCGGCTGCGCGCCGCGATTGCAGCAAATCTTGCGGCGAAGGGCGTGCAACCCGCGAGCGGCGCGGCCGATTGCCTGGTCGGATACGGAATCGGCGTGCAGACGGCGGTGGAAGGAGGCTATCCCTATGGCGGCTGGGGCTGGGGGTATGGCTGGCGCGGCGGGTACTACGGCGCATGGGGATGGGACGGTCCGTACGTTTACCGCGAGGGCATCGTCGCCGTGGATCTGTACGATGCGAGGAGCAAGCAACCTCTGTGGCATGCCACCGTGGATCAGAACGTCGTCGGCCTGACAGGAACGGCGGCGGAAAACAAGATCAATGTGGCCGTAGCCACGATCTTTACCAAGTACCCGGGCTAGCCGCGCGCATCCCACGTGTACGATTGCCGCCTGCTGCGCCGATCGGTAGATCGGGCCTGCGGCGCACGAGGATGTGCCGATAGGAATCCGCGACGGTGTGCTCCTGACTTGCGCCTCTCCGCGGCCGGCTTTTGCCCGTCCCTCCTGCTGGCTAGTACACTCGCCCCGCACCACACGCCATGCACGTGCGCGCGGCCGACCGCGAGGCACTTTGGAGGCCCATGCTTTCCCAGTTTCGCTCGCTCGTTGCATCCGTACTTCTGTTACCGACCGGCGCCCTTACTCAACCGTCCATCTCTCCGGACACCGCGGAGCCGGGCTCTGCGGAAGAAATAGCCCAAGCCACCACCGAGCCGCGCTTCAGTTCTGCCTGGGTTTCCTACCTGCCCGCCTCTGCCAGCGTACCCTCACCGCGAGCCTTCTTCGGCCGCATCCCCGGGGCACCGGGTGAACTCGTTGATTCCGCCAAGGCCTATGCGTACTGCCGCGCGCTCGCAGCCGCTTCGCCGCGCGTGCGGATGTTCACCATCGGACGTTCCGAAGAAGGCCGCGACATCGTGCTGCTCGCGATCGCCGATGAAGAGGGGATTGCGCAGCTTGACGGCTTGAAAGCGGCGACCGCCGCCCTCGCCGACCCGCGCAAGACAGATTCGGCCGCGGCCGATCGCCTGATCGAAAGCTCCCGCGTCATCTACTATTTCAACGCTGCGATCCACTCCGACGAAACCGGTTCCACCGAGTCGGTGCTTGAGCTTGCCTACCGTCTGGCGGCTTCCGAGCAACCGATGATCCGGCGCATTCGCCAGAACCTCGTCGTCCTCATCAATCCCGTGTCCAATCCCGACGGACGCGACAAGCAGGTCGAGTGGTTCTACCGCTATCTCAAAGGCAAGACGGATTTCGCGACGCTGCCGCGCCAGTCGCCTCCTTACTGGTCCAAATACGCGTTCGTCGATATCAATCGCGACACGCACCAGCAGACTCATGAGACCACAAAAGCGGTGCACCGCATGTTCCACGAGTGGCATCCGACGATCGTGCACGACCTGCACGAGGCAGTACCGCTGCTGATGACGTGGAACGGCACGGGCCCCTACAACCCCAACATCGATCCCATCACCTACAGCGAATTCCTGGCCTTGAGTTTCCATGAAGTCGAGACCTTGACCGCTTTCGGCATGCCGGGCGTGTCCACCTGGAATTTCGGCGAGGCCTTTGCCCACCTGTACCTCGATTCGGTCGCGATGAATCACAACGCGACCGGCCGCGGCTATGAGACCTTTGGTAACGGCAGCGCCGAAACAATGACCCGCACCCTTGACCGCGACGATGTCACTGCCCAGTGGTATCGGGTGCTGCCGCCGCCAAGTGCGCCCTTCCGCTGGTCGGCGCGGGACAATGTCAACTACAACGAGACGGCGGCGTTGAGCGCCCTTGACTACACCGCCGCGAATTCTCACGCCCTGCTGCGCAACTTCTACGAAAAGGGCTACCACTCATGGCGCAAGGGCGTCGAATCGGCGCCGTACGCCTTTATCATTCCCCAGGACCAGGGAGATCCGACGCGCGTCGCTCAACTCGTCGGCCGGCTGTTGTCGCAGCACATCGAAGTCAGCCGGGCACGCACCGCGCTTAAGCTCAAAGACGGCGCGTATCCCGCCGGAACCTATGTAGTGCGCCTGGATCAGCCCTATCGCAACTACGCCGTCGATCTGCTTCTACCTCAGCAATATCCCAAGGACGGCGGCGAGCCCTACGATGACGTGTCCTGGGAACTGCCGGCGCATTACCATCTGCAGGCGCTTGCCAGCGCCGATCCGGCCGTACGCTCCGCAGATCTCGTCAATCTGACTGCAGCGCCCCACGCGAGCGGCCGCGTAAGCGGCAGCGGCGCTTATTACCTTCTCAGGGACTCGGGCCAAGAAGGCCTCCTCGAGGCGCGCTATCGTCTGGCGCAATTCAATATTGACATCGCGGAGCGCGCGTTTTCCCTGCATAACATCGAGTATCCGCCTGGATCCTGGATCATCGGCGCGCAGACGGGCTTAAGCGACGCACTGCGCGATTGCGCTGCGAATCTGGGTCTCGATTTCAGCGCCGCAGCTTCCGCGCCCAAGGTGCCGCATCATGCTGCGAACGCTCCGCGCCTGGGAATCTGGGTGCCGTGGGCGGATACCGACTCCATCGGCTGGGTGCGCTACTCACTCGATCAACGCAAAATCCCCTACGTCTATCTGCGCGACGAGGACATTCGCGCGGGCAATCTGCAGGACAAGATTGACGTCCTCCTCTACGGGCACGTGGATCTGGAGCTTGCCGAGCAGATCCAGGGCATTCCCAAGGCCTGGGGCCCGATGCCCTACAAGAAGACTGCGCAAACTCCCAGTCACGGCACGCCGGCCGAATCCGACGACATCACCGGCGGCATCGGCTGGGACGGACTTGCGCAGATTCAACACTTCGTCGAGGGCGGCGGCCTGCTCGTGACGCTCGGCAGCGCGTCCATGCTGCCGATCGAGGGTGGCCTCATTCGCGGCGTGCGCCGCGACTCCGGCGGGCCGCCGCGCAGCTCCCAAGGAGGCGGCACGGCTTCCGCCGCCGCTGCCCAGGAATCGCTGACGCGCACGCCGGGCGCGCATGTGCGTGTGACGTTCGCAAGGCCCGAGCATCCGATCGCCTATGGCTATGCGGCGCATACGCACGTTTTCCGCCAGAATTTCCCGCTGTACGCGGTGCCGCGGCGCTGGCTGCGCATGGCCTACTGTACGACCTGCCTCGATGGGCCTTTTGATGCCAGCCGCGTCGTGCTCCAGTGGGGCGACAGTGACGGCGCGCCGTTGCTGGTCAGCGGCCAGGTCTGGGGAGAGGCCAATCTGATAGGGCGGCCGGCAATTCTCGACAGCGCCGTTGGCCAGGGTCACATCATCACATTCAATTTCAATCCGCTGCACCGCGATCTGAATCGCGGTGATCAGCGCATGCTCTGGAATGCGCTCCTCAACTGGCAGGCCATCCTCGCACCACAAGCACGCCCATGAGCGAGCAGCTAAGCGCCCATGGGCAACGGATCGGGCCGCCCGTCCCGGGCTGGCGCGAGCGCGCGCGGCCGCAGCGCATAGCGCTCACGGGCCGCTATTGTCGCGTCGCTCCAATCAATGTGGAACGCGATGCGCCCGCGCTCTTTGCTGCATACATGCAGGCGCCGGATGGCCGCGACTGGACTTATCTCGCGCAGGAGCGTCCGGTCAGCGCGGCGTCGTTTCGTGAGTACCTTGCAAAGATTGCGGCGAGTGCGGATCCGCTGCACTACGCGATTGTCGATCTTGCGAGCGGACTTGCCATCGGCAGCGCGGCACTCATGCGGATCGAGCCGGCTCACGGCGTAATAGAAGTCGGTTGCATCACCTACTCCCCGGCCCTCAAAAAGACCCGTGCGAGCAGCGAAGCGATGTATCTCCTGATGCGCTACATATTCGATGAGCTCGGTTACCGTCGCTACGAGTGGAAGTGCGACAGCCTGAATGCCCCATCGCGCGCCGCGGCGCAGCGCTATGGCTTTCGGTTCGAGGGGATCTTCCGTCAGGCGATCGTCTATAAGGGCCGCAGCCGTGACACCGCCTGGTTCTCGATCATTGACGCGGAGTGGCCGCGGATTCGCACGGCATTCGAAACCTGGCTGAATCCGGAGAATTTTGATGCCGCCGGTCAGCAGCGGCAGGCGCTCGCGGCCATCCGCGATGGACTCGCGCCGCCGGAGGAACCCGCAGCCGCGGTGTCAAACCGGGCGCAAACAGCCGATTAGCCGCTCCACGTCCAGTCGCTACTCTTTGCCCGGCAGCCGCCGCCTGCCGACCCTGTCCAGGCGCGGCCGCGCAGAAAGCGTCCCGTAGCGGCGCCCGTCGCGACACCCTCTTTGAGTGCGATCCGCCCGTTCACGAGAACGTAACTTACGCCGGTTGCCAACTGATGCGGCTGCGCGTAGGTCGCATGGTCCTGAATCGTCGCGGGATCAAATATCACGACGTCGGCAAAATAGCCGACCTTGAGCATGCCGCGCTGCGCGAGCGACAGATTCAGCGCCGGCTGAGCACTCAGCTTGCGAATGGCCTCCGGCAGGCTGAGTGCGTGCTCGTCGCGCACATATTTGCCAAGCAGCCGGGCGAAATTGCCATAGGCCCGCGGGTGCGAATTGGACTTCAAGAATACGCCCTCAGGGGCGGGCGCCGCCTCATCCGAGCCGAAGCTAACCCACGGCAGCGCCGTCTGACGCCGAACATTGTCCTCGGACATGAGGAAATAGGCGACGCCGACGCGTGTGCCATCCTCGATGACGAGATCGATCGCCGCATCCTCCGGACTCACCCCACGCGTGCGCGCGACCTCGGCGAGCGTCTTGCCGGTCAGGGGCTTGAGCGCCGGATTTTTGAACGCGAGCAGGAGCGTGCCGCCAGCTCCGGCGCTTGCGTACAAATTTTCCCACTTGGGGTGCGGGTCGCGCATGTCGGTGATCACCCGGGCGCGCACCGCCGGATCCTTAAGATGCGCAATCCAGGCCTCAAGTCCGCCGTCCTGTACCCACGGCGGCATGGCCGCGTCGAGTCCCGTCGCGCCCGCCGTGTAGGTATACATGTCAGCCGTGATGCGCGTTCCGGAGGTTCGCGCGGCGTCAACCATCGAGATCAGCGCATCCAGCTTTCCCCAGTTCGCGTGTCCGGCGGCCTTCAAGTGATAGATCTCCGCCGGTGCGCCCGATGCGCGCGCGATATCGATGGTCTCCTGCGCCGCTTCGAGCAAAGTCGCGCCCTCGCTGCGCATATGGGCTATATAGATGCCGCCGCAGCGCGCGGATTCACTCGCCAGAGCCATGAGCTCGGGCGTCTTGGCGTAGCCGTTCGGACTGTAGATGAGCGCGGTTGTCACGCCGAGAGCGCCCTCCTCCATGGCCTCGCGCACGAGCGTGCGCATCTGCAAAAGCTCCGCGGCCGTGGGCTGAACATCCCGCTCGCCGAGCACATTGACGCGCACGGTGCCCGCACCCACAAAAGAAGCGACATTCGGAGCGATGCCGCGTGTCTCAAGCTTGTGCAGATATTCGCCGAGCGTCGTCCAGTCGACGTCATAGTGAATATCCGCCTGACGCTCGCGCAGCCGCGCCTTCATTGCCGGCGTTAGCGGACCCATCGAGTCCTCGCCCATCACTTCGAGCGTCACTCCCTGACGCAGGTCGCTGAGCGCCCGGCCGTCCGCCAGCAACGACTCCTCGGGATGGGCCAGCATATTAATGAACCCGGGAGCGACCGCCTGCCCTTTGGCGTCGATCTCGGTGCGGGCGTGCAGGTTGGCGCGAGGCCCCACGTACGAGATGTGGTCGCCGTCGATCGCCACATCACCGGCAAAGGGTGCGCCGCCGGAGCCATCGTAGATCTGCGCATTGCGGATCACGATATCGTGCGTCGCGGCCATTGCAGCGCAGCTGCCGCCGCTCAAGGCCGCTGCCATCAGCACCTGCAACAGTCTTTGGGGCAACTGCGCTATCCGGATTCTAAAATCCGTGCGGCCAAGCGTTAGCGGTTGCAGAGGGTTGAACATTTTTCTTGAGCATAATGTTACTGCAGCCACGTCGCAGCTGATCCGCGCGTACCTCCCGATCGAGGCGGATCGGGGTCGTTGCAGTTGGAGCCGACGCTCCTGTGGACGCAGCCGCGCATCAGGCAGCTCGCAGCAGCGCCGCCCGGTTCACCCAGCGTGCGCGCGCAAGCTGCCGTCCGGCGCAAGCGCCGGACGGCAGCTGCGCGGCCTCAGCCGTTCAGCGCGCCCAATGACCTCTCTGGAAATGCCAGTGCGGGCCGGCTTGCACCCACGTCTCGGGAACCCAGTGGTAGCCCGGACGCTCATGTATCCAGCGTCCACCCACCCACACGTGGCGGCCACCGACCCAGTTCCAATATCCTGGCGCCCATACGAATCCAACGCGCGGCGCTGGCACGACCTCGACCTGCAATGGCGGCGGCGCAACGTCGACATCGACGATAACCGCGCCGAAGCTCGTGGCAGGAGCCGCCATAGTGGCCGCGGCTAGCAGAAGCAAGCTCAGTAATCCGGTTCGTACACGCATATTCCAAAGCTCCAGTTGAGTGAATTGGTCCTACTGCAACGAACGCCCCACCCGATTGATCCGTTGACGGCCGGCGGCCCATCGGCGCAGGCCCAAAAGACACCGCACCAGCGCCCGTTCGTCATACGCCAACAAATACCGCCGCTGTACACTTGGCACTCTGCAACGGCCTGCGCACGACAACAAGCACTCTAGCATCAGGGACCTGTCGGAGCCAAGACTAAGAGAGCGACTAACCGCTTGATTTATTATACAAATTACGGGTCAATCGCGCCGTGGACGGCGCGCCCGCGCATCGCGGATGCTTAATCTGCGCGTAATGTTTCCTCACAGGATACTGCGATGGCTTTCTTGTCCGAACTGCGCGAGCTCAACAATCAGCAGCGCCACACTGTACTGGCAAGCTTTTTGGGTTGGACCCTTGATGCCTTCGATTTCTTTCTTCTGACCTTCGCCGTCAGCGCAATCGCCACCGACTTCAAGGTCGGGCGCGAACAGGTGTTCGTCGCCGTGACGTTCACTCTGGCTGCAAGACCTCTCGGCGCGTTCCTGTTCGGCCGGCTCGCGGAGCGCTTCGGCAGGCGGCCGATACTCATGCTCGACATCGTGCTCTTCAGCGCGTTTGAATTTGCCACCGCGTTTTCACCAAACCTTGCAGCCTTAATCCTGTTGCGCTTTTTGTTTGGGTTCGCCATGGGCGGCGAATGGGGCATCGGCGCCTCGCTCGCGCTGGAGTCGATTCCAGCCAAGGCGCGCGGAGTCGTCTCGGGTCTGCTGCAGGAAGGCTACGCCGCGGGCGGCCTCCTGGCAGGCTTGGTGTTCGCCCTGTTCTTTGATCGAATCGGCTGGCGCGGTCTCTTCATGGTCGGCGCGCTGCCGGCGCTGCTGGTGATCTACCTTCGCGCCAAGGTGCCCGAATCAAGCGTATGGGAAAATGCACGGCGCGCGCCGCCGCAGGAACGCAGGATAGTGGCGGCTATGCGCGGTTATTGGGGTCGCGCGCTGTATCTCGTCCTCCTCATGACGCTCTTCAACTGCTTCAGCCACGGCTCGCAGGACGTCTTTCCGACGTTCCTGAAAGTGCAGCGCGGCCTGAGCGCGCATCAGACGGGAATCGTCACCACGATCATGGCGACCGGGGCAATTGCCGGCGGTCTGTTCTTTGGCGCGCTGTCGTCGCGAATCGGGCGCCGCAGGGGCATCATCCTCGCAGCGCTTTTGTCGCTGCTCATGATCTATCCGTGGGCCTACAGCAGCACCGTTGCAACTTTGGCCTTGGGTGCCTTCCTGATGCAGTTCATGGTGCAGGGCGCCTGGGGAATCGTACCCGTGCATCTGAACGAGCTGTCGCCGAATGCAGTGCGCGCCATGTTGCCGGGGCTTGTCTACCAGACAGGCAATTTCATCTCATCGCTGACGCCGACGCTCTTGGCGCGCTGGGCGGAGGCGAATGGTGGAAACTACGCGGCAACGATGACCCTATTCATCAGCTGTGTCGCGGTACTGCTGGTGCTGGTTACAGCATTGGGTCCCGAGGCGAAAGAGAAGCCGTTCGGGTAGCTGCCGTTCTGCCCGCGCCGCCTGGCGCGTACCGTGTGGCACGCGCCAGCGGCTGAGACTCAGTCGTCGGTCTTGATCTGCGAGATTTTCGATCCCTCGAGAGATACGTCTCCCAGCAGGCCCTTTTCGCCGAAGACAAAGCCCAGGATGGGCTTGCCGATCGTTTCGGTGTCGTACTGGCCGCCGGCACCCTGCGATACCAGAGCGACGCTTGCGTCCCCGCCGACTGACCAGCCCCTGCTCGCCGAGAATTTATCGAGTGAATCTTGCGTCATGAACATGATGACCTCGCTGTACTTGGCAAAGCCAAGCGTGAGGCCCACCGACGCTGCAGTGATGCTGTAATAGCCGACAGTCGCACGGTTGACGCGCAGCACGCCCTGCCCGTACTCGCCGGCAACGCCCGCGCCGCCCTTGGAGACGTGCGAAAAGACGAGGATGCCCGCCGCCTTCTTGGCGAGGTCTCTGTTCGCCGGGTTCAGTGCGAAGAAGTGGTGCAGCGCCCTGTCAGCGCTGGCATCGAGTTGCGCCTTGCTATGGGCGAAGGATGCGGCGCTGGCTACCAGCGCTAGTATCGCAAGGCCGGTGGCGGCCGCTGAAGCTGTCAGTTTCATGGTGACTCTCTATATGAGCGAATGGGATATCCGAGTGTAGGTGAAAACTCGGTGTGACCGCGGCAGTTATTGACCGCGGGCTAGGGACTATTAGTCCATCGTCAAGATAGATGGAATGCCCTCTCAGGTCAGTTCGCCAGCGCACATTGGCGCGCCACTGCATCCCCGCGGACATAAGCACAAAGCAATGCGTTACCGGGCCGCGCGCGGGCTTCTAGCTTGAGCTTAACCGTTTGGGCGCAGGCACTTATGTACTGTTCCGCACAGAGCCAGGCGCAGGCGCCCCTGTAAGCTGAGCGACGAGGTCGATCCAACCGGCCGGTTCCCAGCGGCAATGACCGATCAAAATGCGTCTACGAGCTTCGGCACCATAGTGTCGGTGCGTGGCAGTGTCGTCGACGTACGCTTCGACTCGCATCTGCCCCCCATCAATTCGCTACTGCGGGTCGGCAAGGACGGGCGGATCGTCATCGAGGTGTGGGCGCAGCTGGACGCACAGTGCGTGCGCGGCATCGCGCTCACTGCAACTCAGGGACTCGCGCGCGGCATGGCCGTGGAGAATACGGGCGGCCCGCTCAAGGCTCCCGTTGGCAAGAGCATACGCTCGCGGATGTTCGACGTGTTTGGCCGCCCCATCGATCGCGGCGCGCAACTGAACGATGTCGAGTGGCGCTCGGTGCATCGATTACCGCCGCCTCTCGCGCAGCGCTCCACGCACTCAGAGCTCTTCGAAACGGGCATCAAGGTCATCGACGTGCTCATGCCGCTCGAGCGTGGCGGAAAGGCGGGGCTCTTCGGCGGTGCGGGCGTCGGCAAAACGGTCCTCCTGACGGAGATGATTCACAACATGGTCGGCCACCATGACGGTGTAAGCATTTTTTGCGGCATCGGCGAGCGCTGCCGCGAAGGCGAGGAGCTGTACCGCGACATGCAGGCGGCGGGTGTGCTCCCCAACATGGTCATGGTCTTCGGGCAGATGAACGAGCCGCCAGGCAGCCGCTTCCGCGTCGGTCACTGCGCGCTCACGATGGCGGAATACTTCAGGGACGATGAGCATCGCGACGTGCTGCTACTCATCGACAACATCTTCAGGTTCATTCAAGCCGGATCAGAAGTGTCAGGCCTGATGGGCCGGATGCCATCCCGCTTGGGCTATCAGCCCACGATGGGCACCGAACTCTCGGCGCTCGAGGAGCGCATCGCCAATACCGCAAGCGGCGCCATAACCTCCATCCAGGCGGTGTACGTTCCTGCCGATGATTTTACCGATCCGGCGGCGGTGCACACTTTCGCGCATTTGTCCGCTTCGGTAGTGCTGTCGCGGCAGCGCGCGAGCGAGGGGCTGTTCCCGGCCATTGATCCGCTGCAATCCAGTTCCAAGATTGCGACGCCCGGCATTGTCGGCGCGCGCCACTACAGTTTGGCGCAGGAGATCCGGCGCACGCTCGCCCAGTACGCCGAGCTCAAGGACATCATCGCGATGCTCGGCCTGGAGCAACTGTCCTCCGACGACCGCGATGTAGTTGCGCGCGCGCGCCGACTGGAGAGATTTCTCACGCAACCATTCTTCGCCACCGAGAAGTTCAGTGGCATGGCCGGAAAAACCGTCAGCCTGAAAGACTCCCTCGACGGCTGCGAGCGCATCCTGCGCGATGAGTTCAAGGACTGCCCCGAGGCGGCGCTGTATATGATCGGTTCGATCGACGAGGCGAAGCGCAACGACGGCCCCAAGGCCGTCGCGCCGCTCGCGGCGCCGCAGCTAGCCCCTGAGAAGGCCGCCGTCGCTCATGCAGCTTAAGATTCTCCTGCCATTCAAAATATTCGCCGCCTGCGACGCTGTCGTGCGCATCGTGGCTCCTACGCGTTCGGGCAGTTTCGGCCTGCTGCCGCAGCGGCTCGACTGTGCCGCTGCGCTCGTACCCGGCATTCTCAGCTATGCGACTTCCGACGCCGGCGAAGTGAACCTCGCGATCGATGCGGGCGTCATGACTAAGACCGGTGCCGAGGTGCTCGTGTGCGTGCGTCGCGCCATCGGCGGCAGCGATCTCGGCAACCTGCGCAAGGCCGTCGAGCAGGAATTTCTGCAGCTCGATGAACGCGAGAAATCGGTGCGCTCGGCGCTTGCCCAATTGGAGGGTGGATTCATCCGCCGCTTTGTCGAGTTTCAGCATGGCTGACAATCCCCCGACGGACCCGCATACGGGCGGCACGCCGTTCAGCCGCGAGATCGGGGCACAGGAGAGGCGCAAGCTGCGCGCCCGCCGTGCCGGAACCCAGGGGGTCTGGTCGGGCTTCGGCATGCTCGGGTTGATTGGCTGGTCGGTAGCAACCCCCACCCTGCTGGGCGCGCTCCTTGGCGCCTGGATCGACAAACGCCGGCCCGCAAGTCATTCCTGGACCTTGGCGCTCCTGGTCGGCGGCCTGTGCATTGGCTGCATGAACGCCTGGCACTGGGTTGCCAAGGAAGAGCGGGAGATCAGCGCCGGCGATGACGACGGGGACCAAGCGCAATGAGACTCGCCATCGGTGCGCTGCTATTCGGCGGGCTCCTCGGAACGATATTTTTCGCTGGCCTGTGGTGGACAATCCGCAGTGCCCTCGCTCGCGCGAATCCCGCCCCGTGGTTCGCAGGCAGTTTGCTGCTGCGCATGAGCCTCATCCTTGTCGGCTTTTATGCAGTTGCCACCGCAGGCTGGCAGCCCCTCGTGCTCAGCCTGATCGGATTCCTCGGCGCTCGCATTGCGGTAACACGCTGCACGCGTCCGGCAGTAGCGGCGCACCATGCGCCTTAGCTCCGACCAGCTGATCCTTTGGCAGCACGGCTTTATCAAGCTGAACGCCACCATTGTCACGACTTGGGCGCTGATGCTCGTGCTGGCGGTGGGCGCCAGGCTCATTACTCGCAGACTTGCGACCGACGTCACGATCTCTCGCTGGCAATGCGCGCTGGAAATTCTGGTCGCAGGCATCGTCAAACAGATTGCGGAAGTCGGGTTGGCCGCGCCAAGGCGCTACATTGCCTTCCTCGGCTCCTTGTTCCTGTTCATCGCGGCGGCCAATCTCTTTACGATCCTCCCGGGCTACGAGCCGCCTACCGGCTCACTGTCGACAACGGCAGCCCTCGCGCTGTGCGTGTTCGTCGCGGTCCCGCTGTTCGGCATTGGTGAGCGCGGCTGGCGCGGCTATCTGCAATCCTACCTGCAGCCCACAGTAATCATGCTGCCATTCAACATCATCAGCGAGCTGTCACGCACGCTGGCGCTGGCGGTTCGTCTGTTCGGCAACATGATGAGCGGCACCATGATTCTTGGAATTCTCCTCGCCGTCACGCCGTTCCTGTTTCCGGTGGCGATGAGCGCCCTCGGGCTCCTGACCGGCATGGTGCAGGCCTACATCTTCACGATACTGGCGACGGTCTACATTGCAGCGGCCACCGGCGGCCGCGACAGCTAGAGCGTCTACACAAGGACAATCGAATGGACAATGCGACGATTATTGCGGCCGCCTCAATCATCACGGCCGGAATTACCATGGGGGTCGGCGTTTTCGGCCCGGCGATGGGCCAAGGGCGCGCCGTCTCCACTGCCCTGAGCTCCCTCGCCCAACAGCCGGACGCCGCGCCGACGATCACCCGAACCCTGTTCGTGGGCCTCGCGATGATCGAGTCCATGGCGATTTACTGCTTCGTGGTCGCGATGATCCTGCTGTTCGCCAATCCGTTCTGGAATCATGTCACTGCCGCCGCCGGCGCCAGGTAAGCCATGCTCATCGACTGGTTCACCGTCGCTGCACAGACGATCAATTTCCTGATCCTGGTATGGTTGCTGCAGCGATTTCTCTACCGGCCGGTCCTCGCGGCCATCGACGCACGCGAAGCAAAAATCGCCGCGGAGCTCAAGGATGCCGCGGCGAAAACGGCGCAGGCTCAGGCACAGTGCGACGACTTCCGGGGCAAGGGCGAGGCATTGGAGCGGCAGCGCGTGGAATTGCTGCGCAAGGCGACGGACGCGGCCAATGCGGAACGTCTGCGGCTCCTCGATGCCGCGCGCCAGGACGCGGATACCTTGCGTGCGAAGCTGAACGACGCCGTGAAGAGCGAGCGCCTTGACCTCAATCGCGAAATAGTCACACGCACACAGCAGGAAGTCTTCGCCGTGGCGCGCAAGGCCCTGGTGGACCTGGCTGGCACCACTCTGGAGGATCGCATGACCGAGGTGTTCATCAGTCGTGTGCATGGCCTGCAGGTAGAGGGCGCTGCGCAGCCCGCGGCGCCTGCGCGAGCCACGGCAGCGCTGGTGCGCAGCGCCTTCGAGCTGCCGCCGTCCGGACGGTGCGCGATTGAAGGCGCCGTACGGGCATGGCTCGGCATGGACACGAAACTGAGCTTCGAGACCGCGCCGGATCTCATCAGCGGCATCGAGCTCATCATGGACGGCCGGAAAATAGCTTGGAGCATCACGGACTACCTGGCGGCGCTTGATCGCAGCGTCACGGCGCTGCTCGAGCCGAAGGCGGCCGCGACGCCGCCAGCGGCGACTGCCGTCCCGCATGCTGCCTGAGAGACTTCGCGCGGATATCAACCGCGCGTTCACCGGCATGCAGCAGGCGCGCGCCGCCTTCGCGCCGCAGTGCACGCCCCGCGAGATTGGCATTGTCGCAAGCGTCTCGACGGGTATCGCTACGGTGACAGGACTCAGCGGAGTGGGGTTCGAGGAACTGGTCCGATTTGCGGATGATCTGTATGGCATTGCCTTCAACGTTGATGCCGAGGAGATCGGCGTCGTTCTGCTGGGCGACTATTCGCAGCTGCATAGCGGCGATGAAGTCACGAGAACGGGCCGGGTCATGGACGTCGCGGTGGGCGAGGCGCTCCTCGGGCGTGTGGTAGATCCCCTCGGCAGAGCACTCGATGGCAAAGGCCCGCTCGGCAATCTGCAACGCCTGCCGATCGAACGTGATGCGAAAGCGATCATGGACCGCGCGCCCGTCAGCGTGCCGTTGCAGACCGGCATCAAAGTCATCGATGCACTCACGCCCATCGGGCGCGGGCAGCGGCAGCTGATTCTGGGCGACCGCCAGACCGGCAAGACTGCCATTGCCATCGATGCCATTCTCAATCAGCGCGGGCAAAACGTCGTCTGCATCTATAATGCGATTGCGCAACGCGCATCCGCCGTGGCGAAGGTCATTGCCGAGCTTACCGACCGGGGCGCCATGGAATACAGTCTTGTCGTCGTGAGCGAAGGCAATGATGCTCCGGGTCTCACCTACATTGCCCCCTACGCCGCGACCAGCATCGCCGAGCATTTCGCGGAAGCCGGGCGCGACGTACTCATCATTTACGACGACCTCACGCAGCACGCCCGCGCCTACCGGGAACTCTCGCTGCTGCTGCGCCGGCCACCGGGTCGCGAGGCCTTTCCTGGCGATATCTTCTACATCCACTCGCGTCTGTTGGAACGCTCCACGCACCTGTGCCAGCAACTGGGTGGCGGCTCCCTCACCGCGTTGCCCATCGTCGAGACCGAGGCTCAGGACATTGCCGCCTACATCCCCACTAATTTGATATCGATCACCGACGGACAGCTCTACCTGTCACCCGCCCTGTTCGAACTCGGTGTTCTGCCGGCAGTGGATGTCGCCAAGTCCGTTTCCCGCGTCGGGGGCGCGGCACAGCTCGCGGCCTATCGCAGCATTGCCGGCAACCTCAAGCTCGCTTATTCACAGTTCGAGGAGCTGGAAGCCTTTGCCAGGTTCGGCACGCGCCTCGATGACAACACCCGGAAAATCATCGGCCACGGCGAACGCCTGCGGGCCTGTCTCAAGCAGCCGCAGTTCGCGGCGGTTCCCGTGCTCGAGCAAATCACGGTGCTCCTGGCGTTGACCGCCGGGCTCTTCGATGACCTGCCGCTCGAGCGGACCGCCGAAATCGAGCTTGCGCTGCGCGCCGCCACCGCGCAGATCCCAGCCGAGCTGCGCCAACGTTGTCTACAAAGCCTGACGCTCAGCGACGCCGATCGCGGCGCTATCTTGCAGGTGGCAGCGACGGCCCTGGTTGCCTTTAAGAAAAAATAATGAGCGACACTCTGGCAAGCCTGCGGCGCAAGATGGATGGTGCCGAGAAGCTCGAAGGGGTAGTACGCACCATGAAGGCCATGGCCGCCTCCTCCATCGGTCAATACGAGGCCGCCGTGCGCGCACTTGGCGATTACGAACGCTGCGTGGAGTTGGGTCTGAGCGTGTGCCTGCGCTCTGCAAGCGTGGACCGCGTCAACGAGCCACCGCGCCGCAACGAAGCGTCGGTCGGCGCCATCGTCTTCGGATCGGATCAGGGATTGGTCGGTCGTTTCAACGAAGTCATTGCCGACTTTGCGAAAAAGACCCTGGATGGCGTCATCGGCAGGAAGACCGTTTGGGCGGTCGGTGAACGGGTGCACCAGCATCTGAAGGATGCGGGGATGCCGCTCGCGGGGCAGTTTAGCGTTCCAAGCTCGGTTGCGGCGATTACGCCGCTCGTGGGCCTGATTCAGATGCAGACTGAGGCACGCCGATCCACGGGCGAGTATGCGCAGGTCTACGTGTTTCATAACCGGTTCGAGTCGGCCGTGCTCTACACACCGGTCAGTCAGCGGCTGTTGCCGCTTGATGCCCAATGGCGGCGGCGGCTGACACGACAGCGCTGGCCCACCGCAAAGCTACCCGAGATTCTCAGCGGCCCTGAAGCCACGCTCACCGCGCTGGTGCGGGAGTATCTTTTCATATCGCTCTACAAGGCGTGCGCCGAGTCGTTGGCGAGCGAGAACGGCAGCCGCCTCGCGGCCATGCAGCGGGCTGAAAAGAATATCGAGACCCTCTCCGCTGAACTGCGCCAGGCCTACTACCGCCTGCGCCAAAGCTCGATCGATGATGAGCTCTTTGATGTAATTGCCGGCTTCAATGCACTGTCCGCCAAGACTCGACCTCCAAGGCACAAGACTCATGAGTGAAAACGCCCTGACTCCGGATCTGCTGCGCAGGATGGACGCCTACTGGCGCGCCGCGAACTATCTATCGGTCGGGCAGATTTACCTACATGACAACCCGCTCTTGAAGGAGCCGCTGACGCTTGCGCACGTCAAGCACATGCTGCTCGGACACTGGGGCACGACGCCGGGCCAGAATTTCATCTACGTGCACTTAAATCGGGTCATCAAAAAGCATGCCCTTGACATGATATACGTCAGCGGCCCGGGGCATGGCGGCCCGGCGGTAGTGGCCAATACCTACCTCGAAGGCACCTATAGCGAGATCTATACCGCCATTACCCAGGATGAGGCCGGACTCAAGAAGCTCTTCACCCAATTCTCCTTTCCCGGCGGAATTCCGAGCCATGCATCGCCCGAGTGCCCCGGCTCGATCCATGAAGGTGGAGAACTCGGCTACTCCCTGAGCCACGCCTTTGGCGCGGTGTTCGATAATCCCACGCTCGTTGTCGCCTGCGTGGTCGGCGACGGTGAGGCGGAAACGGGCCCGCTCGCGACGGCCTGGCATTCAAACAAGTTCTTGAATCCGATTAGTGACGGCGCGGTACTGCCGATTCTGCACCTTAACGGCTATAAGATCTCGAACCCCACGCTCCTCGCCCGCATCAGCCGCGAAGAGCTGGACGCATTGCTGCGCGGCTACGGCTGGATCCCGTTCTTTGTCGAGGGCCATGAGCCGCAGCTGATGCACGAGGCCATGGCTGCGGCGCTCGAGGCCGTCCTGGAGCAGATCAGACAGATTCAACACAACGCGCGCGAGCGCGGCGATCCCACCAGGCCGCGCTGGCCGATGATCGTCCTCAATTCTCCCAAGGGCTGGACAGGCCCTAAAGTCGTCGATGGCCAGCAGATTGAAGGGACATTCCGTGCTCATCAGGTGCCGCTATCGGTGTCGGCGCAGACTCCCCAGCACCTGCCTCTGCTCGAGCAATGGTTGAAGAGCTACCGGCCTGAAGAGCTTTTCGATACGAACGGGCGCCTCAAGAAGGAGCTTGCGGATCTGGCACCCAGTGGCGCACAGCGCATGGGCGCAAACCCGCACGCCAACGGCGGAATCCTGCTGCGCGACCTGCGGATGCCTGATTTTCGCGACTATGCATTTCCCGTCGCCACTGCCGGCGCAGCCGGACCCGGCGACACTCATATTCTCGGCCGCTTCCTGCGCGACGTAACAAAGCTGAACGAGTCGCAGAGAAACTTTCGAATCTTCGGACCAGACGAGACGCTTTCGAATGGCCTGGAAGCGGTCTTTGAATCGACCAACCGCCAATGGAACGCCCCGACCATCGCGAACGATGAATTTCTCGCCCCGGATGGCCGGGTGATGGAAATGCTGAGCGAGCATCAATGCGAAGGCTGGCTCGAGGGCTATCTCCTGACCGGGCGGCACGGGCTCTTCAACTGCTACGAGGCCTTCATCCACATCGTCGATTCCATGTTCAATCAGCACGCCAAGTGGCTGAAGGTCACCTCCGGCCTGCCATGGCGACGCAAGATCGCATCACTCAACTATCTCTTGGCCTCACATGTGTGGCGCCAGGATCACAACGGCTTCACGCATCAGGATCCCGGATTCATCGATCACGTGGTCAACAAGAAGGCTGAAGTCGTGCGCGTCTACTTGCCGCCGGACGCAAACTGCCTACTGTCGGTAATCGATCATTGCCTGAGGAGCCGCCACTACGTCAACGTCGTCATTGCCGGCAAGCATCCGGCTCCGCAGTGGCTCGCGATGGAAGCCGCCGTTACGCATTGCACCGAGGGCATCGGCATCTGGCAATGGGCGAGCAACGATCAGGACGCCGAGCCCGACGTGGTGATGGCTTGCGCGGGCGATGTTCCGACGCTTGAAACGCTCGCGGCCGTTTCGATCCTGCGCCAGCATCTGCCGGAGCTCAAGGTCAGGGTGATCAACGTCGTCGATCTGATGAAGCTGCAGCCAAAGACGGAACATCCGCACGGGTTGAGCGACGCGGATTTCGATTCCCTGTTCACAACCAACAAGCCGGTCATCTTTGCGTTCCATGCCTATCCGTGGTTGATCCATCGCCTGACCTATCGTCGCACCAATCATGACAATCTTCACGTACGCGGCTACAAGGAGGAAGGCACGATTACGACGCCCTTCGACATGACGGTGCTCAACGATATGGATCGGTTCCACCTCGTCATGGATGCCATCGACCGCCTGCCTCGCACCGGCACGAAGGGCGCCTACCTGAAGCAGCAACTGCAGAATAGACTCATCGAGCACAAGCGCTACATCGACCAATTCGGGCAGGACATGCCTGAAATTCGCAACTGGAAATGGGGCAATGCCAATGCGTTCGATGCGGCGCCGCCCGCCTAGAAGCTGCCGCGGAGGAACGTGCCAACTCTAGTGCGGCTGCGCCCATGACCGGCAGCACCTCGCCGCCGAGCGCGCCGCCTGCAACAGCCGCCGCCGGGCCGCCGCGCGCCCTGCCCAGTGGCCTCACAAGCGATGAGGCCGCCCATCGAATTCAGAGCTTTGGTCCGAATGCCACGCCTAATACGAGTGCACGCCCAATGCGCAGCGCGCTCGGCAAGCTCTGGGCGCCCGTACCGTGGATGCTCGAGGCCGCGATCGCACTCGAGCTCATGCTAGGCAAGTTTTCCGAAGCGGCGATCATCGCTGCACTGTTGGTGTTCAATGCTGCGCTCGGCTTCATCCAGGAGAGCCGTGCCCAGGCCACCCTGGCGGCGCTGCGGTCGCGGCTCGCCCTGAACGTGGCGGTGCGCCGCGACGGCGTGTGGAGAGTTCTTCCTGCGGCCGCGCTCGTGCCAGGCGACGTGGTAAAGCTGTCACTCGGCGGCGTGGTTGCCGCCGACGTGACTCTGACCGACGGAGAAGTGCTGCTCGACCAGTCGATGTTGACCGGCGAATCGATCCCCATTGAGGCGGGCCCAGGTGTGCACAGCTACGCCGGTGCGCTGGTGAGGCGCGGCGAAGCCGTGGCGGAGGTTACGGCGACCGGCGCGCGCACCCAATTTGGCCGCACCGCTGAGCTCGTTCGCAGCGCCCATGTCGTCAGCTCTCAGCAGCAGGCGGTTCTGCGCGTCGTGCGCAATCTCGCCATTTGCAACGGCGTCCTCATCGTGGTGCTGGTGGCCTATGCCCATTATCTCGCGATGCCGGCCGATGAAATCATCCCTCTCGTCCTGACCGCGGTCCTGGCGTCGATACCGGTTGCGCTGCCCGCCACCTTTACCCTCGCAGCAGCACTCGGCGCGCGCGCCTTGGCCAAGGTGGGCGTTCTGCCGACCCGGCTGTCAGCCGTCGACGAGGCGGCGAGCATGGACACATTGTGCGCCGACAAGACCGGAACGCTCACCGAGAACGAGCTGGCGGTAACAAGCATCCGACCGATGCCCGGCTTTGATGTCCCACGCGTACTTGCACTCGCGGCGCTTGCCAGTTCCGATGGCGGCCAGGACCCGGTCGATGCCGCCGTCCGCAAGGCCGCGGGCGCCGCGGACCATCCCGACGCGCAATTGCTGAAATTCGTGCCGTTCGATCCGGCAACCAAGATCTGCGAGGCAACGACACGCGGAACCGCTGGAACACAGCGCATCGTCAAGGGCGCGTATGCCGTGGTGGCCGGGCTCGCGCAGCCGGCGCCGAGCGCAGCGGCTGCGGCGGCGGAGCTTGAAGGACACGGATTCCGAGTACTCGCAGTCGCAACCGCAACGCAGGGGACCATGATCCTCGCTGGACTCATCGCCTTGAGCGACCCGCCGCGCCCCGACTCGGCGGCACTCGTTACTGAATTGCAAGGCTTAGGGGTGCGTACCGTAATGGCCACGGGAGATGCGCCTGCCACCGCCGCCAGCGTTGCCACGGCCGTCGGGCTCAATGGCCCCCTCTGTCCGCCCGGCGGCATTCCGGATGGCGTACGCCCTGAGTCATTCGCGGTTTTTGCGGGAGTGCTGCCGGAGGACAAATACAAGCTCGTTAAGGCCTTTCAGAAGTCGGGGCACGTGGTCGGGATGTGCGGTGATGGCGCCAACGATGCACCGGCGTTGCGCCAGGCGCAGATCGGAATTGCGGTCTTTACGGCGACCGACGTTGCCAAATCGGCTGCCGGCATGGTGCTGACCGAACCCGGGCTCGCCGGCATCGTCGCTGCCGTGAAGGAAGGCAGGCTCACGTACCAGCGCATCCTCACCTACACACTAAACTCCATCACCAAGAAGATCGTGCAAGTGCTATTTCTGGCAGTCGGACTCGTCATGACCGGTCATGCGATTCTGACGCCCCTGCTAATGGTGCTCATCATGGTCACCGGCGACTTCCTCGGCATGTCCATGACGACAGACAACGTGCGCCCGTCAGCGCAGCCCAACACCTGGCAAATCGGCAGCCTCACGATCGCCGGCATTGTCATGGGGGTTGGCGAGCTGTTGTTCTGCACCTCCATTCTTCTCGCCGGCGCTTACTGGATGGGGTTCGGCATCGCGGCACTTAGAACGCTCGCTTTCGTCGTCATCGTATTCGGCAATCAGGCGACGACGTACACGAATCGCGAACGCCGGCGACTGTGGTCGTCGCGCCCGAGCATCTGGGTCATGGTGTCATCCGTTGGCGATCTGCTGCTTGCATCCTTCTTCGCCATAGCGGGGATTGCCATGACGCCACTCCCGGCGATGGTCGTGGCAGGCGTGCTGCTCGCGGCCGTGGTCTTTGCGGTGCTTGTGGATTTCATCAAGGTCCCCCTCTTCCGGCGCCTGCGGATCTCCTGACCTGCGCGTTTGGGCCCGCCTTCAGAGTGCCGGCTGCGCCACGAGAGCCCAGGTATGACGCGCAATTTCCTCATCCTCCTGCGACGGCAGGACACGCACCACCGCTTTGTGGATGGTATTTGGCTTCTCCGGGGCGCACGCAGCCTCGAGACTTACGCCCATCCACGACAACCCGCCGCAGATCGTCGCCCGCACCTCGGGGTCGTTCTCGCCGATTCCGCCCGTGAAGATGAGCATGTCGAGTCCTCCGAGCGCTGCGGCCATTGCGGCGATCTGCTTGCGCACGGAATAGCAAAACATTTGAATTGCAAGACGCGCATCGGCGCTTGCCGCGGCGGCCGCATGCAGCCGCCGCATGTCCCCGTCAACGCCGGAAATGCCGAAGAGCCCGGAGCGCCGGTCGACGAGCTCCTCGAGCGCGGCTGCGTCGAGCTTCTTTTGCCGCAGAAGATAGATCAACGCCCCCGGGTCAAGATCGCCGCTGCGTGTACCCATGATCACGCCGCCCGTGGGCGTCAGTCCCATGCTGGTGTCGATCGATTGACCTTCTTTGACGGCGGTGATGCTCGCGCCATTGCCCAGATGAGCGATCACCAGTCGGGCGGGAAGAGCGCCCCCAAGTTGGCGCACGATCGATTCGCATGAGAGGCCGTGAAAGCCGTAGCGACGGATGCCCTCCCCCTGCAAATCCCTGGGCAGCGGCAGACAGCGCGCGACCGGCGGCAATTCGGCATGAAAGCTGGTATCAAAACACGCGACCTGCAAAAGCCCCGGAAAATGCTCCGTTGCATAGCGGATGACCGCGACAGCCGGCGGAGTGTGCAGCGGTGCAAAGACAACTGCAGCTTCGAGCTCGCTCAGGACCGCAGCGTCGATCACGCAATGGCGCAGAAGCTTGGGTCCCCCATGTACGATGCGATGGCCGACGGCGTCAGGGGGCGGCATCCTGCGCTCGGCGAGCATCTTTCCGACGCGAATGATCGCATCGGCTTGCGTAGGAATGCTTACCCGCTCAGAGCGAAGAGTCTTATTGCCCGCATCACCGGCTTCGAATTTGCCGTCCTCGGAGCCGATCGATCCAGCCTCCCCGGAGATCAGCATCTGGGTCCGTAAACGCCCGACACGGTACAGACCGAATTTCAATGAGGAGGAGCCGCTGTTGAGCGCGAGCACATGCAACTCCCGTGACTTCATTGGCGCTCGAACTGCGGCAGCTTTTCCTAAACTCACTTTAGCGAGAGCCGCAGGCGCGATCAAGAATCCATGACGCCACAGGCGCGCAGCATCGCAAACGCCGGTGCCGCGCGCTCAGCGGCACCGGCGGCGCCTGGCAGACGACGCCGGCCAACCGCCCTGTCACTGCACTGCGGGGCCCGACAGGCTAATTTGTGCTCTGTAGAACCACCTGTGCGGTCACTTCATACCCGTTGGTTGGCAGTGTGCCGCTGTAGGCCCGGGTGATCGTCCGTTGCACTGAAAACGTCGTATCTACATCGCGCCAATTGAAGGCGGTTTGCGTAATGGTCGTGCCGTTGACATCAGTCCATACGTCGGTGCTTTGCAATTTCACAGCGGTGAAGGTGCCCGCGGGCACCGTCACGGACTCGACATCGACAACCGCGCCAGTTTGAGTGTGATTCACCGGCGTCGCCGTGCCACAGGTCACCGTGTAGTTAGTGGTCCAAGTCCCGCCGACACTGAGCGGATACGCCGGACCAGGTCCGTACGGACTATAGGTGCAAGTCTCGGCCGCTCCGGCGGCGTTTGTGTAGGAATACGATGTGTCCCGTCCCTGATCGTTGACATCTACCGTCTCAGTCGGAATTGAGTAGCTGGTCCCATTGACGAGGTTCGATCCAGTCGTGCCTTCCTGCAGCAGCACGTACGAATTGTCCGAGTTGACGGCTGTCACGGTCTCGCTGTACATCTCCTTGATGGAGTTATTGGAATTATCGATGATGGTCTCCGCGTAACTGCGCTGGGAATTCATTTGCGGAACGATGAAATCATAGGTCATAGATCCCGAGGAGGAATCGTTGCTCCCATTGCAGGCTGTCATGAGCAGCGGCACCGTCGATGCTGCGGCGACCTTCCAGAATTTCATCGCTACCTCCGGTAGGTGTGGATCACCCGATGATCAAACGCGAAAGCTCAAGCGTGGTTGACGACATATTGCACTTTTTTTGCTGCGACCCGGAAGATTAGGTGCCCGTCGGACCCAGCAATCAGCGCGGCCACTACCGCTGTCGTCGACCCGCCAGTCAGCAGGCACGTTGTGCAACCTAGGGCGCGCTGCGGTCGGGGCGGCGAAATCCTGCCTGCAAAGCAGTGCCCAATTTTCCCGCTACAGTGCGCCTGGCAGATGATCGCGCATTGCAAACCATGGCCACTCGCGCGCCCCTCAAGTAAAGGCCCAATTCCGCCGCGATCTCTTGCGGCGCCGCGCGTGCCCCGGAGGAGCGCCCGCCACCAGCGATCCTATCACCATGGGAACCGTCGACCGAGGGACTGCGTTAACATTGGAGCGCCCCTCCCGGCAACAAGATTGCAGAACCCGCATGGCGGCATCCCGAAAGTTGTCCCGGTATCGTGCCAAGCGCGACTTTGCGCGCAGCGCGGAGCCGAGCGGAACTAAGACGACGCCGCGCTCCGAGCGTCTGCGCTTCGTCATCCAGAAGCATGCGGCGCGGCGGCTGCACTACGATCTGCGCCTCGAACTGGGAGGCGTATTCAAATCCTGGGCGGTGACCAAGGGGCCCTCGCTTGATCCTGCCGACAAACGTCTGGCGGTAGAGGTAGAGGATCACCCGCTTGACTACGGTGACTTTGAAGGAACCATTCCGCAAGGTCAGTACGGCGGTGGTACCGTGCAATTATGGGATAGAGGGTATTGGCAGCCGATGGGCCCGGAGCCGCAGCGCGCGCTCGCCGCGGGCGACCTCAAGTTCGAACTCGACGGTGAACGGCTGCACGGCAGCTGGGTACTCGTTCGCATGCGCGGCGACCGCTACGGCGGCAAGCGCACGAATTGGCTCCTCATCAAGCATCGGGACGCGTACGCACAGCCTGGCGATCACGACGCCCTTCTCGCGGAAGACCGCTCCGTATCCTCCGGACGTTCGCTGAGCACGATCGCCGCGGGCAAGGGACGGGCGCCCAGGCCCTTCATGCTCGCAAAAAAATCCGCTGCGTCAGCCGCTGCCGTATGGCAGTCGAAGCCGCGCAGCAACGCCGCACAAGGTTCGGCCGCGCCGCCGCGCTTTATCGCGCCGCAGCTGTGTCGGCTCGTCGATGCGGTGCCCGAGGGCGCCGGTTGGATTCATGAGATCAAATTTGACGGCTACCGGATGCAGCTGCGCGTCGCCGATGGAGCGGCCACGCTGTTGACCCGCAAAGGGCTCGACTGGAGCAGCAAATTTCCAACGCTCATCGCCGAAGGCGCCCAGCTCCACGACTGCGTGCTCGACGGCGAGGTCGTTGCAATTGACGCCCGTGGGGCCATGAGTTTCGGCGCATTGCAGAATGCCATCTCTGAGGGTGACACGAGCCAGGTGATCTTCTATGTGTTCGACCTGCTCTTCGTGGCGGGCACGGACCTGCGCAAGGAGCCGCTGGCGGCGCGCAAGGAAAAGCTGCAGAAACTCCTCAAACGCCCGGGCAAAGTCGCCAATGCAGTCGTTCGCTACGTCGATCATTTCAAAGGCGATGGCGGTGCGGTGCTCAAATCCGCCTGCCAGATGGGGCTTGAGGGCATTGTCTCCAAGAGACTCGAGGCACCGTATGTCTCCGGGCGCACGGATACCTGGACGAAGACGAAGTGCCGAGCGGGACAGGAAGTCGTGATCGGCGGCTGGGTGCAAAAAGACGGCCATCTGCGTTCACTGCTCGTCGGCGTACGCCGCGGCGCTGAACTGCACTACGTCGGGCGCGTCGGCACCGGATTCGGTCGCGATACCGTGAAACAAGTGATGCCGCGACTGCGCGCCGTCGAAAGCCCCGCGAGTCCCTTCAGCGGCAAGGATGCGCCCGCGAGGCAAGCCGACATCCGTTGGGCACGGCCGGAGCTGGTCGCCGAGATCGAATTCGCTGGTTGGACCGACGCTGGAAATGTGCGCCAGGCGGCCTTCAAGGGACTGCGCGAGGACAAACCGGCCGAAGAGGTGCACGCCGAGAAGGCGCTGCCCGCCAAGCGCGTTGCAAAGCGCGCGCGCGCGGCAAAAAGTGACAGCAGCGGAAACGTCGTATTGGGCGTCACCATCTCTCATCCGGACAAGGTCCTCTGGCCGAAAAACCTGAATCAGCCGGCAGTGAGCAAGATCGACCTTGCGCGATACCTGGAAGCGGTTGGTCCGTGGATGATTGGGCACATCAAAGGCCGTCCGTGCTCCATCGTGCGTGCGCCGGATGGCATCAACGGCGAAAAATTCTTCCAGCGGCACGCCATGCGCGGAACGTCGCCCCTGCTCAAGCTCGTGAAAGTCTCGGGCGACCGTCAGCCGTATCTGCAGATCGATCAGCCCGAAGGTCTGATCGCCGTGGCGCAGATTGCCGCGCTCGAGCTCCATCCCTGGAATTGCCGACCCGAACAACCCGACGTACCTGGACGCCTGGTGTTCGATCTTGATCCGGCGCCCGATGTGAAATTCAGCATGGTTATCACCGCGGCGCTCGAGTTGCGCGAGCGTCTCGAGGGTATCGGCCTTGTTGCGTTCTGCAAGACCACCGGGGGAAAGGGTCTGCACGTTGTGACGCCGCTTGCGAAACCTGGCCGGCGCGCGCTCGATTGGGAGCAGGCAAAGGCGTTCGCGCAAGCCGTGTGCGTGCAGATGAATGACGACAGTCCAACGCGCTACATCACCAAGATGTCCAAGGCCGCCAGAACGGGTCGTATCTTCCTTGATTATCTGCGTAATGACCGCACCGCCACTGCAGTCGCACCGCTGTCAACCCGGGCGCGCGAAGGCGCGCCGGTGTCGATGCCTGTGCCGTGGACACAGGTGCGTGCTGGGCTTGATCCAAAACGGTTTGCCGTCAGCAGCGTGCCAGCGCTCCTCACCGGCAATACCGGCTGGCAGGACTACGACAAGTCCGAGCGCTCATTGGAGGAGGCCATCAGACGCTTGACGAGCCGCAAATAGCTTTGGAACACACACGTGCGCGGGCACGGCGCGTGCTACTCTTTTGCGCATGGCACGGGCTATGTGGAAGGGCGCTGTTTCCTTTGGGTTGGTGTACATCCCAGTGGAAATGTACACGGCTGCGCGCAGCAGCACGCTCGAGCTGAGTCTCCTCGACAGCCGCGATTTTGCTCCGGTTGGCTACCAGCGCATCAACAAACGCACCGGCAAAGTGGTCGATTGGGCAGACATCGTCAAGGGCTACGAATACAAGAAAGGCGAATACGTCGCTCTGTCCGAGGAGGATTTTCGTCAGGCCAACGTGAAGGCCTCGCAGACCATCGAAATCACCAGCTTTACGAGCAGCGCGGATATTGCGCCCGAGTATTACGAGAGCCCGTATTACCTCAT
>Ga0302180_10000091_pt1 | contig 80970 bp, 70 predicted proteins | sample I_Palsa_E3_2_FD_200575 | JGI IMG/M metagenome (GOLD analysis project Ga0302180, IMG submission 200575) | Peat permafrost microbial communities from Stordalen Mire near Abisko, Sweden - I_Palsa_E3_2 | ecosystem: Environmental > Terrestrial > Soil > Palsa > Peat permafrost | place: Sweden...
TCCGCCGCTTGCGAACCCGATTTGACCGGCGCGATGATGTCCACGAGGCCTTCATGAGCCTTGGATGCTCGATGATTTGCTGGCGAAGGCTTCATAGTTTCAGCGGCTATTTTTAGAAGCTCTAAGACCTAAACCATACTCCTCAGAGCCGAAATCAATCGGCGGAGACCTTAAACCATTCTCTTTAGCATCTAAACCATGCTCGGGAAGATCTAAAAGAGTGATTTCAGAGCCTGAAATAAATGGGGCAGGCTCAAAATGATTTGCGTCAGGCCCTAAATTCAACGCATGCGGCCCAAACTCATTTATGCAAGGTTTGAAATCATACGAGTGACGGGCAAAGCCATTCATGGAAGCGCTAAGGTGAGGGCGTCGGGAATCTAATGACCAGCTCCCGACCTTTTAGAATCTCCTCCCCAAACTCTGAACTCCGCTTCCCACGGTCTAAACTCCGCTTCCCAAGGTTTAATCTCCCCTTCTCAAGCCATGATTTCCGGGATTTAGCGCCGCTAACATCTCCTTTGCGGTCGGCACGGCTTCGGATTACAATACCTTTGCCTTGGACTCACATGACGGCACCACGCCCCGGCATCACGTTGACCGAAGCAACGAGCTTGAACGACAGCGGCCAAATTCTCGCCGAAGGCGTCGATGCGAACGGCAGGCAGCATGTTTATCTTTTGGAACCGAATGGCTAACAAGGGAGGCCTTGTGAGAGGGCGGATTTTTCTGTGCAAAAAGGGGGCGGCACTGATAGAGCCGCTTGAACCGCGCGCCATGCTTGCCGCTACGTACACGCTGCTCGACATGAACGCGCTGATCCCCGAGACGACCGGCGACAATTTCCAGGCGGCCAACATCACCGCGACCGGCTTGGTCGCATTTAACAATACGTCGCTTGCTTCCAATTCAGGAAACGTCGGCTACGTCTACTCGATTCCTCGTGGCCGAGTTTATCAAGCGCCCAACGGCGACGGCGTCACCCAAGTTGCCAACAATGGTAGCCTGCTCTTGGGGGACACCATCGACCTCGACGGACAGTTGCATACCGTGCCCACGCCCACCTCCACGTCGAGCGATGAGTACTTCCTCGATCTCACCTCAATTAATGACACCGGCCAAGTGGCGGGAAGACTAGAGTTCTTTTACGTGCCAGAAATACAAAACGGCGGCTACGAAACCTCGCAGTCGGAGGTGTTCAACCCAGACGGCACCACGCTCGTCACGCTCCCATTGCCTGGGTTCTATACGCCGACTATCGCGCCAGTCCTGGACGACCTTGGCGAGCTGGTCACCTACAGCACCGCCAATCAATCGACGCAAGTCGTCGCTTACGACCATGCAACGGTCTACAACCTCAAGACGAAGAAATCCATCGACATCGGCGCGCTCTTCGCCCCGGGCATCCTCGTTACCGCCACCGACATCGACGACAACGGCATCGTCGTCGGCTCCTACCAAAAATCGCACGTTCAGAACGGAGTCTTTTCCTACAACATTGCCACTAAGTCCTTGTCGCTCATCCCCACCGGCGTTGCCGTCGCCACAAACGTGAACGTTAATGCGGATGGTTTGCTCGTTGGATCGCTACAAACCAGTCGGCAGCACGGCCGGACTAGGGATCCAAGCACGGAAGCGGTGATCTTCAATACCGCTCACGGCGTCCGCGACCTCGCTTCGTTTGCATCCACCCCGGCCGGCGTCGTTCTCACCAACGCCTTGGGCGCGGACAGCGACGGTGACATCCTCGCCAACGGCATCGACGCCGAGGGCGTACCGCACGCTTATCTTCTGAAACCCAATGGCTAGGGGGAAACAACCATGCGCGAAATTCTAAAGGGTCGGGAGTCGGAAATTCTAGGTGAAAAAAACGTGAGGTGAAGAAAACGGGACGGCCGTGAGTTATTGCATTTCATCGGCAGCTTAACGGATGACGCTCAACGGCTGGCTATTTGGGGAGGAAAACGGGGGGAGGAAAAACGGGACGACTCTGAAAGCGGTCGCTTTTCTCCTGCGCCTATTTAGAAATTCACATACTGCGACGCCGCGCCGATGTAGCGGGTGCGGGTTTCGTAGAGTGCGGTGTCGAGGAGTTTTTGCTCGGACTCGGTGAGGTTGCCGCGGGTTTTGTCTTCGAGAACGCCCAAGGTGTCGATCTGATGCTTGGCGGCGTCGAGATTCATGGGGCCTTCTTCCTGGGACAGGGCGCCGAGCTGGTAGAGGACATTGGTCAGAAGGGATTGAACCAGGGTCGAAAAACTAGCGGGCGGCAATTCACGGCCACGGGATGCAGCGGTGCGGGCGGCGGGCGCAGTTCCCGGTTGCGAGGCCACCAGCGGCGTCGCACTGGGCGCAGGGGCGGCGGCTTTTTTGGCCTGCTCTTCGGCTAAGCGACGCTTCTCCTCCTGCGCCTGTTTTTTCCAATCGTTATCAACGTGCAGCGAAAAATCGTTGTCGGCCATGGCTTCTCCTACTGATGATTGACACCGGCGGGCTGGCGGCTGGCAGCGTTGGCATCCTTGAATTTCAGCTTGTCCGGCAATGTGAAATCGGCTGTTGGCCAGATAGAAGTCACCTCATGATCCGTGCAGGCGACGGTAACCAGATGGTCCTTGCGGTCTTCGGAGCCAAGATATTTACCATCCGGCGTCACGTAATGCACGATCGGATTGCCTTCCAGGCCCAGCCGCTCGGTGACCGTTACGCAATGCACCTCGTGGCCGGCGAAAACGACATCCTGCTCGGCTGAGACATCCACATACAGCATCATCAGCTCACGCTTATCGGCGACATAGACGGCAAACAAATATGTTCGCGGCGAATTATTGCTGAGGGCTTTGTCCACCACGAGCCGGGGCAGAAAATGCCAGCCGGCCTGGGGTAGATAAAACGGCGGCAAATCTTTATGCACCGGCTCGGCGTTCTGATCCTTTCCGCTCACGGTGACATCCAGATGATGCACTTCATATTCCCGGGTCGCCGGCCCATGAGGATCTCTCGGATCGGGCACGCCGATGTCCTTGCCGAAGGCGCGGCGGGATTCCTGGAAGCTATTGCCAACCTCCGTGGCATAGGTTTCCTGCAGCCCTTTTGAAGTTGTCAAATGGAGCAAGACGGTGCGCGTCCACTGCTCATATTTGTGATCGTAACTGATGTACTGAAAAATTTCGGCGCCGGTCTGCCGCACGGCGCCGGTGGTGCTGGATTCCACCTGCGCGGTCCGCTCAAAAGCAATCACGCCGGGATTGGTTAATTCGACCAGATCGGGGCGGTCGGATAATTCCTCGGTAAAAGTGTAGCCGACATCCTTGCCGTTCTTGAGAATCCGAAAATATTGCTTGGGGATGAGGATGCTGTTGAATTTTTCGCGGGTCCAATAGAACTTATACAGGGCACGTGTTCGGAACAGCCGCTGGTTTTGATCTTCCTTGATCTGCGAGCGATCCAGCACCTGGATCGTGTCGATCAAAGCGGAGAATGTATCGACGGCGATTTTTTCCTGATCCTCGCCCTTGCCGCCGGGGGTGACCAGGCTGAAGACGTAATAAAGCTGGTCATTGACCTCGAGCATGGCTTGCTGGCGAAGCCAGGTCTGGCCGGCCTGGACATAACGCATGGCGATCAGGCCAACGGAATAGGAGCCAGCGTTGACCACGTCATCGCCGCCCTCGCCCCGGAGTATTTCACCGCCGGGCTCCGCCGTTTTGAGCTGGGCAACTGTGTATGCCAGCAAGCCCTGCACGGGATGCTGGTCCCTGTCTTTGACGGTCAACAGTTGAACAGGATTGGGGAATGTCGCCTCGGTGACGCGCAGCAGCCATTTGCGAGAATCATCGGAATAGGAAGCGATGTATTGCGGATCATTGGCCAGCTTCTTGCAGGCGGCGGGCGGATGAAAGCTGATTCCGGCGGCCTCGCTGATGAAAGGCTCGGGGGCGAGCAACATGGTGTCGCTCGACTGGTCCGGAGCGCTTGCCAATGTGGGGAGGGTGGAGGGGGCGGATGCGGGCAGAGGCTGCGCCGCCGCGGTCAGGAAGGCCGTGCAGGCGACGATGATGCTCGCAACGGCACCGGTGGTGAAGCTTAAAAATCCGCGCTGAAGCATTGCCATCCGCCTTCGCAAAAAATAGGGGAATTCACATCCGGGCGAGCGGCGAATCATTAACCGCTGGTAGATTGTGCAAAAAACCGCTTGGAATCGCAATGGTCATCGCCGGATTCGCTCTAGATCGGCGTTGCCCTATACAATACGCATCACGAACGCTCGTGGCTGAGGAATAAACCACCTGGCGATGGAGTTAGCCCGATGTTGCGACTTGGACTGAAGTATTTCCCGCTAATCCTGGCCGCCCTGCTGCTTTGCCATCGCGCCGCTGCGGAGGATGGATCTAAATACGTGAAGGTTTCCGCCGAGGCAAGCACGACCACGTTGCAACCGGGTCAGCAGGCGGTGATCGCGGTGGTGGTGGATGTTCAAGAGCCGTATCACACGCAATCGCACACGCCCAGCGAGGAATTTTATATTCCGTTTGAGCTGAAGCTGAAGGACAACCCTGCGATCACCGCCGCCGCCGCGGTTTATCCCAAGGGGGAAGTGCATGACTATCCCAGCCTCGGAAAGTTAAATGTCTACACCGGGCAAGTCATCGTTTATGTTCCGATTACGGTCAAGGCGGATGCCAAGCCCGGCACGCTGACACTGGAAGGTTCCGTCCATTTTCAGGCTTGCGACAACAACTCGTGTTATCCACCCGCGGCGGTGAACTACAAATTGGAAACGCAGATCGTGGCCGCCGGTGAAGCCAGCGCGCTGAACAAGCCGGAGCTGTTCAAAGGATACACCCCGAAAGCGACGACCCAACCAGCCGCCGCAACCAAGCCCGTCGAGCAGTGGACCATTTTCGGCCATGTCATCGGAGCCGATTCTTATGTGCTGGCGTTCAGCGCGGCGATGCTCGTTGGGCTCATTTTCAATGTGATGCCCTGCGTGCTGCCTGTGCTGCCGCTGAAGGCCATCGGATTTTACGAAACATCGCAGCATCATCGCGGCAAGAGCTTTCTTTTTGGCGTAACATTCAGCCTTGGAATTGTATTTACATTTGCTTTGCTGGCCTTGTTGGTATTGCCTATTGCCGGCGCCGGTAGTCGTTGGGGGGACTGGTTCACCAACCCCTATTTCGTCTGGCCGATCGCGGTGATTCTGATGTTGATGGGTTTGGGCGCGTTCGGACTGTTCACCTTTAGACTGCCGCTGGGCGTGTACACGATTGAACCGAAGCACGACAGTTATATTGGCAATTTTCTGTTCGGCATTCTGACGGCGGTTCTTTCCACGCCTTGCACCGCTCCGATTTTCCCCGGTTTGCTCATCTGGGCTGCGGCTCAGGCACGCACTGGGGGCAAATGGAGCGGGATTACTGTTTTTCTGTTTGTCGGCTTTGGTATGGCATTGCCGTATCTACTGCTAAGCGCATTACCGGAATTGGCGCGCCGTATTCCGCGCACCGGGCCATGGTCGGAGATCGTCAAACAGATGATGGGCTTTTTGCTGTTCGGCGTAGCGGCCTATTGCGTCGGTTTACGGCTGTTGCCGGGCCAGCAATTCATGTGGTTGGTTTTCGCCGTGATGGTTGTCGCCGCTTTTTTTCTGATAATTCGCACCGCCCAGCTCATGCCCCGTGCTAGGCCCATCTTTGTTTCATTTTTGATCGCCGCTTTGCTGGTTGGAGGAACGTTCAAAGTTGCCCGCGCGCTTACACAAAAAGGTGGGCCGGATTGGATTGCCTATTCCCCTGCCGCCTTAGACAAGGCGAGACAGGAGCACAAAGTCGTGCTGATCGATTTCACGGCTAATTATTGTGGGAATTGTCACTATCTCGAACTTAAGGTTTATCGTGATCCCGTCACCTTAAAGGCCCTCGATCATCACAAGGTGGTGGCGATGAAAGCAGATTTAAGCGATGGAAAGCAAGCCCCCGGCTCACCGTTACTCACAGAACTCGATCCGTCGGGCGGAATTCCCCTGACGGCGATCTACCCCGCTGGTTCGGGTGAACCGACTTTGCTGGCCAGCATCTACACCAGACAAACATTGATCGACACACTGAACCGTGTGGACCCAAGAGAGTGACACGGTTGTTTGCCGTGCCGCGGAGCTTACTGCGACGCAGCAGCCGGCATGGCGATCACTTTGCCTTGGCCAGTGATCTCCAAAACCAACCAGGAATTTATTGTTCCCGTGGCCCCCGAAGTCCCCGCGCTGAACGTGGGTAGGTTATTGATCATGGGATTTGGCTCCACTTTCATGCCTTCTCCATCGGTGCGCAAATGGGCAAGCGGTTGTCCGTCCAAAAATCCCATCACGTGGTCCTTGCGCACTTTCAGGACCGTGTGATAAAGGTGCTTGTTCACGATTCCCTCATACTTGCCGGAATAAATACGGTAACGGGACGTGGCATCGTCAATTCCCTCCTGCTTGTTCCCCTGGCTTCCGAACACCCATCCCGCCCACCCCTTGGCCATTGGGAACTGCATGCCGACGGTTTCTTTTCCCGTATCGCGCGTGAAATCAAAGTAGACATCGTATTCTTCCGGCGGCGAATAGGGGGCCGTGATGTTCGAGTGCATCTCTGGGCAGGAGATGCCGTCCGGCACGCGCTTCCATTCCCTTTCCCGCTTGGCAGTCTTGACATCAATCAGAGCCAGCAAATCGACGACAGCACCATGGTCCGGGTCGATCGCTTCGGAGGCAAAATCGGCGATGCGCTTTTCGGCGGTGGCCTTCTTCAGGGCACTGAAATTCGCCAGCTCCTGTTTGTACCAGTAGACGGCCCGGCGTTTGCCTGAAATGGGGCCGATCTTGTCGGTTGCTTCGGCGGAATACTTCCACCAGTCGCCGGCCAGGGTCCATGCTGCCGGTGGATTTTTGCCTGCGTCCAGATCGCGCTGCGCCAGGGTTTTGAGATCGGAGTCATCTCCCTTAATCAAGAACGGCCGGCCCGTTTCCCAATCGTCGCGGATGAAGCAATAGTATTTTCCGAGCATCAGGTTGGCATCGGCATCGTCGGGGGTTTCCTTCAGCTTAGCATGAAGAGCTTCCGCGAGTTTCGTCAGATCATCGGACGTTGCGATGCGATTGGTCGCAAGCCTTGCCGCGCCTTGCAGGTCCACGTCATCGGTCCGCTCCGCCGCTACAACCGCCTGGGATGCGGCTTGTTTCGCCATCGGCATGTGGTTGGCCTTCAGCGCCTGATCCACCAGCGCCAGCCAATGCAACGCCAGCTCGTTCTGGTAGACCAATCTTATGGTCTTATCCATTTTGGTGCTTTGGACATCAATCGCCCCGAGTTCGGAGCTTTGCGTGGTGGGATCTCCGTAAATGATGCGGAAAGCCTGGTCCAGCATTTCAAAGCGGGCATCGATTGGATCGACATCGAAGGCGGCGGCAGTTGCATCGGCGGCGGCCTGGGCGAGCTGGAAATCGCCGGCATCCAGGGCCGTGTTGCGGGCATCCCGTAGCAGGACGAAGCGCGATGCGGGATCCCCTTTCACTTCGTTGGAGTCGGCTTGCTTTAACATCGCCGTGGCAAGGATGCGGCGGCCGTCCTCGGTTTGCACCTTGTATTCTTCCTTGAAAAGTTCTCGCACGTCTTTTTCAGCGGCAGTACGCGCTGCCGGATCGGGAATGGGCAAGCGAGCTTGATTTGTCGTCTGGGCAGTCGCCGCAAACGCCATAGCGGCGCACAGAAATAATATTGCCAACGCAAGAAATGCGTAGCGAGGATTCATAAGGACACCCGCGTTAAAGGATTCATGTTCGACACACGGCAAACCGGCAGCGATGGAGCCATCGGCCGTGTCGAACAGTCTAACGGGGTTGCCAATTTCAACAAGTTTTGTGGATTTGAACGCCGTTCGTGCAGGCTGCCAGCGTCCGATCCGACCGCCGGTGACCTCACGTCACTTAACTTATCGCGCCCGCCAGGAAGGCGTTAAGTCATAGCGCGCCGGTTGCCACCGCCGCGGACCATTACATAATAGAGAATAGCACCCAGAATATGCAGGAAGAAAATCACCAGGAACCAAATCAGTTTCTCCATGCTGGGCAGGTTACTGGATAGGCAATCGATCAACATCCAAAGCCAGAAAATACTCAACAAGAGGGCGACGATCAGAAGCAGGATCCCCATCCCGCCGGCGAAAAGGCCGGCTCCGTAGTCGGAAAGTACTTGAAGGGTTTGCATGGCAGGTTCTCCAGCTTGGGAAGAAAAAATTTCCTTCCGCTGATGAAGAGATAGCAAACCGTGGACCACTTGCCGTATCCTAAGATTTACTGATCATCGTTGGTAAGGGCCTTGATCCCATCACGGAACACCTGTTCCAGCAGCGACGGCTGATCGGCACGGATGGTCATATCCCAGGCCATGCGATATTCCAGGTTACCGACCTGCTTGAAACCCATGTCCTCCGTCAAAGTGCGCGACATGCTCGGCATGTGGGCCGCTCCGTAGAATATGGAGATGTGCTGCTTGCCATGATCGAGCTCAGTTTTGAGCACCTTGAGGGCAGCCCGATTGCGCTCGGTGAGAATGACCGAACCGTGCGGCCCCTCGAGACCGGCGGCCATGTCCTCGACATCGCCCATGTGCCGCGCCAGCATCAGCTTCACTTGCCGCTCCGAATCGGGCCGGCAAACCATGCGGATCAATTCCTCGACGGTCTGATCGGAATCGAAAGTCTGCGGCTGTGACATCGACTGCAGCATCTGGCGAAGCATGAGTGTGAACATCGATTCGCCGCGCTCGGCCTGCATTTTCTCAAACGTCTCGGCATCCAGATCGGCATGGACGAAATTCGGCCGGGAATAATCCACATCATCCAATTGGAAATCCAGAGCCAGCGAGTCTTTCAAAAAATGCTGGAACTGCGAAATGCCGCTCTTGGCCGGCGCGAACGGCTGCGGCGGGCCGGCGTTCTTGGGCTTCACCATTTCATACAACACCGCATCGTCGGAGGCGAACGTGTCGTTAAGCGATTCGTAATACGATTTTTCGCCGATGTGCACCGCAGCGACGAGCCGAACGGTTTGACCGGCGGCGTTGCGGTAGGTGGCGATGGCGGTTTCCAATTTCCCGCCGCCATGTTCATCATCGACGAAGCGGAGGAATTTGGCGGTATCGGAAATCGGCTGCGTAGCCGGCGCCGTTTCCACGGGTGTTTCGGCATAAGCAGCCGGCAAGCCAAGGCAAATCAATAGCGAGAAGCAAAATCCCAAACGGCGTATGGACATGCGGGCCTCCAGTGATGGCAGAAGTATATCCCACCACCCGGGCCAAAACGAATGAATTTTTGGGGGAAATCGCTTAGCCGGCCATTCGCTCGGAATACTGGGCGATGCACTCGGGCACGGGATAATGCTTCATCAGAAAATCACGGAGCTGCGAGCGCTCGGCGACGAGCATGTAAATCGCTTCGTCAATGCGCCGGCTGGAGAAATTGACCGCTCGGAGCAGGCTTTGGGCGTCGGTGGCCATATTGAGCGTTTGCTGTTCATCACGCTTGATCGGCAGCAAATGAAACTGCCACGCCTGGCGGCGATTGAGCACACGCAGACATTCCCGATCGAATTCCAGCTCGTCCAGATCGGTGATACCGGCCGCTTGGACATATTGCTCGACCCACGCATCTTCGATGACTCTGGGATCAACACCGTAGAGGCGCTCGGCCAGATCGCCGAAGGGGCGGTGCGATGTCTTTTGCTCGCCGAGGATGTGCTGCACCTGGTGCTCGGCCAGCACGCCCTGTTGCACAAGCAATTCGCCGATGGCAATGCCTTTTCGCGGTCGTGGCACGGTGGCCTCCAATAACAATGTAGTTCCCCTGATCCGGTCCTTGCGCGGGCCAGACGGGGACTACATTAGTTTATCGGTTGGTTTGCGGGGCGGCTTACCTTTGTGCGTAAGCGACACCGCGAAATACGGTTATACCGCCGTCGCCTGCTGGAATTCCTTGCGGCGGTCGGCCATTTGCGCCTTGAGACGGGCCAAAATGCTGCTGTGCATCTGGCTGACGCGGCTTTCGGATAAATCGAGCGTGGCGCCGATTTCCTTCATGGTCATTTCTTCAAAATAATAAAGAATGATGATGAGCCGCTCGGCACGGGTTAGGCCCTTGGTCATCAATTCCTTGAGATCTTTTCGCTGAATCTCCCGAACCGGATCGGCTCCGCGCTTGTCCTCCAGCACGTCGATCTCACGCACATCTTTATTGCTGTCGGTTTCAAACCATTTGCGTGACAGGGATACCAACCCAACGGCGCTGGCGTCCTTGGCCATCTTCTCGAATTCGCTCATCGGCACTTGCAGGCGCTTGGCGACTTCTTCGTTGGTCGGCGAGCGGCCCAATTCCACTTCCAATTGCTTGGTGGCATTGTCGAGCTTGTGTGCACGGGACCGCACCAGCCGCGGAACCCAGTCCATCGAACGCAATTCATCGAGAATCGCTCCACGAATACGGGGTGCGCAATAGGTTTCAAACTTCACGCCACGCTGGATGTCAAAGGCATTGATGGCGTCCATCAATCCGAAAACACCCGCGCTCATCAAGTCATCCAGTTCCACTTCATCCGGCAGCTTCACGTGAATCCGCTCGGCGTTGTAGCGAACCAGGTGCAGATAATTCTCCATCAGGATATTGCGCAGCGGCTCGGTCTTATTCTTCTTGTATTCCGACCAAACCTGTTGAATGTCCCGCTTGGCGCTTTTCGTTACGGTCTTTGGCATAGGTACTCCCGATCCCTGGGTTAACGGTTTCGATCACGTCATTCCATTTTTCTAAGCGTTTGACCGATATGACCCATGTCCTGAAAAACATCATAATGCGCAGCCAGAGTGGATGCGCATGCGGCCACTTTTCGTTATCGGTCGGCAGAAGCCTTTTCTTCGATAGATTTTTCCTTTTTTCCCTGTTTTAACATTTTCGCCTCGGCTGCCATTTTGTCGGCCATCGCCCCGATGACGAGTCCGATAATAAATGTGCCGCCCATGGCAATCAGTGCCCGGTATACGGTCGTGGAAAAAGTATTCTCCGCGCTCAGCCCCTGCACTATAGCCAGGGCAAACACGAGTAAGGCACACGCTGAGGCAATTTTTATTCCCATGCATCCACCTCGTTACGACCTGAAAAGCCACCGGCTCATGCGATTGAAGAAGCCGGCCCCATCTCCATTGGCTGCGACACCCTCGGCCAATCGCATGGACAATTGCGTCAGACATTGGCTCGCCCCGCAGCGCGGCGCATGGAGCACAAACGGCGTTCGCTTCCGCACCGATGCCGGCACCTCCGGATCGCTCAGCACATGCCCGGCTTCCAGCAGATTCACATTCAGGAATTTCTTGGCCACCGTGGCAATGCGCTCGAACACCAATTTCGCCTCCGCGGAACTGCGGCATTGATTGACGAGCAAACTCACCCGCCGCGGCTGTTGGTCTTTGCTGAGCACTTTCACGACGGCATAAGCATCGGTAATCGCAGTCGGCTCGGGCGTGGTGACAACCAGCACATTGTCCGCCGCCCTGGTGAACGACAGGACCGTCGGGCTGATGCCCGCGCCCGTGTCGATCAGAATGATGTCCGTTTGTTGTTCGAGTTCGGCCAGCCCCTCCACCAATCGCTGGCGATCCACATCGGACAAATCCGCCATGCGCGCCAGCCCCGATGCGCCGCCGATCATCCGGAATCCGCCCGGAGCCTTGTACATCACGTCACGCAACTGCTTCTTGCGGGCAATCACATGGGACAAATTGCAGGGCAATTCGATATTGCAAAGCACATCCGCGTTGGCCAATCCGAGATCGGCGTCAAGCAGGACCACGTCCTTGCCGGCCGAGGCGAATTTGACGGCCAGGTTCACGGCAATGTTGCTTTTCCCAACGCCACCCTTGCCGCTGGTGATGGCGATCACCGTGGCCCGGGCGCGGGAGCGCATCATCGAACGCAACTGTGCCGCTTGATCGACTAGCATCGGCCCGTTGCTTGCCTGGGGCATCGATATGGACGCGACTTTGTGAATGGATGAGAGACTTGCGCTCATAGGTTGGCCCCCGAAAGGATCAACTCCGCCAACCGCCGGCCCTTGCTAACTTCGATGTCATCCGGCACGTCCTGCCCCGTCGTCACATACGACAATGCTTTGCCGACCTTCTTCACCACGTTCAGCAGCACACCGACATGAACCGCTTCATCGAGTTTGGTGAACAGAATTTTGTCAATGCCCACGGCGCCGAACCGCGCCGCCGCCGATTCGATGCACTCCTGGCTGGCGGTGCTGGAGAGCACGAGATGCACCTCATCCGGCGCGGCCAGGGCGAGGAAATTCTTCAGCTCCTGCAATTTCAGCGAATCAGCCGGACTGCGGCCGGCAGTGTCGATCAGCACAAATTCACAGTCGCTCATGGCATCAATCGCCTCGCGGAGTTCCTCCGGCGAAGTCACCACCCGCAGCGGCGAGCCGATGATGTCGGCGTATTTGCGAAGCTGATCGATGGCAGCGATTCGGTAAGTGTCGATGGTGATCAATCCGACGCTGTGATGCTGCGGCCCGAGCTTGAGGTTGGCGGCCAGCTTGGCGATCGTCGTGGTTTTGCCCACGCCCGTCGGGCCGACCAGAGCCACCACGTGCGGGCCATGCATTTTGGTGCGAATGATCGGCCCGCTGACCGGCATCATTTTTTCCAATTGCTCGGCGAGCCGCTCGTGCACCACGGCGGCGTTACGCAGTTGATCCGGCCGCAGCGTGTTGCGGAGCGTGGCCAGGATCTCCGACGCCAATTCGCTGGCCACCTGGCTTTGGATCATCTGCGTATAAAACGCCAGCAAATCTTCCGGCACGTTGGGAGCCTGGGCTTGGCGGGTCTGTTTCACCAAATCGACGACCATGGCTTTGACGCCGGCCATTTCCTGCGTGAGATTCAGCACGGCAGCCGTGTTGGCAGCGGGGCTTTGTAAAATCTGCCGCGAGTTTTCGATCGGATCGGCTTGGGGCGGCAACATCATGGTCTGCCGGGTCGATCCGAGCGCCGAAAGCGTGGAGTTTGGCCCGCGCACTTCGGTTCGCATCATATTGGTTGGCGGCGGCGGTAACCGCTTGCGGCGGGCGCGGCCGGCGACATTGAGCCCTTGCCCCGCGGTGATCTCCACGATCGCCACGCGCCGCAATCCAAACCAGCGGCGACGGTGATAACTGCGCGTGTGCAGAATCAGCGCATCGCCGCCCATTTCGCTTTTGACCTGCACCAGCGCTTCGGCCATCGAGCCTGCGGAAAAAGTACGTAATTGCATACAGCTTCCCTAAATCAGCGAGAGACGATCCCGCTGTTACCCATCAATCATTCATGCCCACCAGAGCGACGGCTTCCACCGTCACCTCCGGCACCACTTCATTAAACGCCAGCACCGCGACATGCGGCAGAGTGTTCTCGATCATCCGACGCAACGCCTGCCGCACCGACGGACTGCTGAGAATCACCGACTGCCGGCCCGTCTGCGTCAGCTCCGTCGTTTTTTCCGACACTTTCTGCACCACCTGCTGAGCGGTCCGAGGCGGCATGGTGTTGGTCATGCCGCGCTCGTTCCGCTCAATGTGCCCGTTGATTAAATCTTCCAGAGCCGGATCGAGCGTCAGGCACCACAGACGATCCTGCTCATCCACATATTGTTTGCAGATGGTGCGCGACAGGGAGTTACGCACGTATTCGGTGAGCACATCCAGATCCTTGGTGCGGCCGCTGTAATCGCCGAGTGTTTCGACGATGGTTTCCAAATCCCGGACCGGCACGCGCTCGCGCAGGAGATTCTGCATGACTTTTTGCAATTCGCCGGGCTTGACCTGCGTGGGAATAACCTCTTCCACCAGGGCCGGCAGCCGCTGCTTGAGATTGTCGATCAGGTTTTTTACTTCCTGGCGGGTGAGCAATTCGTAAGCGTGATTCTTGATGACTTCCGTCAAATGCGTGGCCAGCACGCTGGTTGCTTCGACGACGGTGTAATTCAGCAGCTCAGCCTGCGCTCGCTGCGGCTCGGTGATCCAAAAAGCCGGCAAGCCGAACGCCGGCTCGGTGGTTTTGGTCGCGCCGAGAATTGGGCCGGTGGTGGCGCCATTGTCCATCGCCAGGAATTGTTCCGGATACGTTTCTCCCTTGGCAACGCGCTGCCCTTTTATTTTGACGATGTAATCATTGGCTCCGAGCTGCATGTTATCACGGATGCGAATTGGCGGAACGATGATGCCGAGCTCCGTAGCGACTTGCCGGCGAATCATGGTGATGCGTTCCAGCAGATCGCCACCCTTGGCGGTGTCCACGAGCCGCACCAGGCCGTAACCAACTTCAAGTTCCATGGTGTCAAGCTCGAGGAACTTCTCGACTTTTTCCGGCTCTTTTTTGGCCGAGGCTTTATCCAGATCATCCCGGGCTTTTTTCGCCACGGCTTTCTTTTCATTTTGCGTGAGGGTGTACGCAAGGCCCGAACAGCACGCTCCGAGGATCAAAAGCGGTGGCTTGGGCAGGCTGGTCAGGGACATCAACATTAAAAATGCGGCGGCAATAATCAGGGCACGCGGCTTGGCCAGCACCTGCGAGATCATGGCGTCGCCGAGATTGGTCTTGGTGCTGGTACGGGTGACGATCAGGCCGGCCGCCAGGGAGACGATGAACGCCGGAATCTGGCTCACCAATCCATCGCCGATGGTCAGTTTGGTGTAAAGTTTCAGACAATCCATCAAATCCCATTTGTTCTCGACCATGCCGACATACAGGCCGCCGAGAATGTTCACGAACGTGATGATAATGGCGGCAATCGCGTCACCACGAACGAATTTGCTGGCACCGTCCATCGCTCCGTAGAAATCCGCTTCCTGTGAAATGGTTTCGCGGCGGCGGCGGGCTTCGTCTTCCTTGATTATTCCGGCGTTCAAATCGGCATCAATGGCCATCTGCTTGCCGGGCATGGCGTCCAACGTGAATCGGGCGGCGACTTCACTGATGCGGGTGGCGCCTTTGGTGATGACCACAAACTGAATCACCACGATGATCGTGAAAATGATCACGCCGACAGCCAGGGAACCGGCGGTGACGAATTGAGCAAAAGTTTCCACCACGTGCCCGGCGGCGCTGGTGGCGGTTTGGGCATTGAACCCGTTCATGTTGCCGGCGGTGAGAATCAGCCGGGTGGCGGCGGCGTTGAGAACGAGCCGAAAGAGCGTGACCCCGAGCAGCAGCGACGGCAGCACCGCGAATTCCAGCGGGCTTTGCACGTAGATCGTGGTCACCAGAACGATCACGCTGAGGGTCAAATTAATAATCAGCAGGAAATCAAGCACCGCCGACGGCAGCGGCAGCAAAATCACCATCAGCAAACCGATGAACGCCAGCGGCAGCAACATGCCGCGGTTTTCGTGCAGTTTGGCGATGATCGGATTGGGGACAGCCGTTGCCATGGAATATTTGCGCGGTTACACCGCGACCCTCCGCCGGACCTTGCCCGTCAACTCGTACACGTACGCCAGAATTTCCGCGACCGTCGAATAAAACTCTTCGGGAATTTCCTGTCCGACTTCGACCATTTTGTACAGAGCCCGAGCCAATGGCTTGCGCTCCAGAATCGGAATGCCCGCCTCGACGGCTAATTCACGGATGCGCGCTGCCATTAACCCCTGCCCCTTGGCGACCACGCGCGGAGCGGCCATGGTGGCCGAATCATATTTCAGCGCCACGGCGAACTCGGTCGGATTGGTCACCACCACATCCGCGGTTGGCACGGTTTTTTTCAGCCGTTTATGCGCCAACTGATTGGCGATCTGCCGGCGTCGTTGTTTCACTTTAGGATCGCCTTCCATGCGGCGCATTTCTTCTTTCACTTCCTGCTTGCTCATCTTCAAGCTTTGTTCCAGTTGCCGGCGTTGCCAGAGATAGTCGAAGACGGCCAGCACCAGCAGCAGCACGCCGACACGCATCCCGATGTCGAAAATCATCTGGCCGGCCAGGCCAAATGCCTGCAGGAACGTGAGCTGCTCGACATGCACGATCAGATCGATGCGGCTGTGAATGGCGGAATACGCCATCAGCCCGACGAGCGTCATTTTCAAAATGCCCATGGCCAGGGCGACGATGCCACGGCGTTTGAGCAAACGCTCTAGACCCGTCATCGGATTGAGCGCTGCAAAATTGGGAGCCAATCGGCTGGGGGTCAGATGCCAACCGACCTGGGCGATGTTGGCGAGTACGGCAAGCACGATAATTCCCAGCATCAACGGGGCCATGGCGCGGGCAATGGTCATCAGCTGCGGAACCGTCGTGTCCAGTAAGTGGTGCGGATCCATTTGGGCAAATGAATCCCTGCTGAGCATGTGCTGGACCACCGTCTGCAGGGCTTGGAACAATCCGCCGCCGTACCAGTGGAGCAGGAGCAAAGCACCCAGAAGCACGACCGCGGCGTTCAAATCCGGACTGCGCGCGACGCTTCCCTGCTCGCGGGCTTCTTCACGCCGCTTGGGCGTCGGAGCTTCGGTTTTTTCGCCACCTTCTTCAGCCATGTCAGGTACGCCTCATTTGCCGGCCCAGACGGTTCGTACGGTATCCACGGAAACCATCAGCGACTGGCGAATCGTTTCACTCGTCAGCGTCAAGCTTGCCAGCAGCACGCCGATTCCAACTAAGCTTTTCAACGCGATGCCGGAAGAAAGCACGTTAAATTGCGGCATCGTTTTGCCGACGAATCCCATCGCCAGATCGACCACGAGCATGGTGAGCAGCATGGGCGCGGCCATCTGCATCGCCAGCAGCGTCGCGGCGTGCAGCAAATCCAGCAGCAGGTTGAACACCGATGGCGTGATGCTGACGCTCAAGAGTGGCAGAGCATCAAAACTTTCACGGATTCCCTGAATCATTTGGCGGTGTCCGCCGCAGAGAAGGAACGTCACCAGGGCTAGCATGAAATACATGTCGCCGATGAGGGAGCTGCTTTTCCCATACTGGGGATCGAAGACTTCGCCGAGATTGATGCCAAGCTGCTGACCGATGATTTCACCGGCCCAACTGACGGCGATGAACGTGAAACTCAGGGCCATGCCCATCGCCCAGCCGAACAACAGTTCGCAGGCAATGCCGACGGCCAAGGTCCAGATGCTGGCCGGCAACTCGACCTGCGGAATGCTCAGCGACAAGCCGTAGGCCAGCACGATCGCCAGCAGCACTTTGATTCGCTTGGGAATATTGGCGCTGCCGAACATCGGTGCGCCGAGCATCAATCCGGCCACTCGGAAGAGGACCAATACGAACACGGGGATGGCTTGAAGATTGGGCACGGTCTTACGTTTCGATTCAGGGAGTCATGCCGACGGTGAACATGTGATTGGCGTAATCGAGCAGCCGCTGGCCGATCCACGGCATCAGCACGATGCCGGCGGTGACCATCGCGGCTAATTTGGGAATCAGCGAAAGAGTTTGTTCCTGAATCTGCGTGACGGCCTGCAGCAGCGAGAGGCAGATACCGACGACCAAACCGATGCCCAGCATGGGCGCGGCAATTAGCAGCGCCAACAGCATCGCTTCACGCACGAGATCGCAGGACTGTTGCAAGTCCATCGTAAACCACCCTTCCATGAGTGTCGCCGAAACTCGAGGGGGACCCGAGTGCATCGGCCAAAATGTGTCGAGATGAAAATCCTCATCCCGGGACTACGCCGGCAGCCATCCATAGCCGCCGCGCCGCCACTTTTTTCTTACTGCACGAAACTACCCATCAAGCTTCCGGTAATCAAGTGCCATCCATCCACAAGCACGAATAGCAACAACTTGAACGGCAATGAAATCAAAACCGGCGGCAGCATCATCATGCCCATGCTGATCAGCACCGTGGCAATCACCATGTCGATGACCAAGAACGGCAAATAGACTTTGAACCCGAGCAAAAAGGCGGTCTTCAATTCGCTGAGCATGAAGGCCGGGACGATGGTCATGGTTCCGACATCGCCCGGCTTGCTCACCTTTTGATGCTGAAAATCGGTGAACAGCAAAATGTCTTCATCGTTGCCGGCCGCTTGGATGTTGTGGATCATGAAATCGCGCATCGGCTGCTGCGCTTTGACCAGCGCGGTTTGCTGATCCATGGAGCCGTCCATGTAGGGCTGCAGCGCCTCGACATTGACACGGTGCAGCGTCGGACCCATGACCAGGAACGTCATGAACATCGCCAGGCCGACCAGTACCTGATTCGGCGGCAACTGTTGCGTACCTAGCGCCTGCCGCAGCAGCGACAGCACAATCACGATGCGCGTGAAGCTGGTCATCATGATCAAAATCGCCGGCGCCAGCGACAGGACCGTCAGCAGCACGACGATCTGCATGGCCGATGAAAAATTCTCACGTTTGGTCAGATCGGGAAGCTGAATCGGCAGACCGGAAGGTTTGACGGATTCGACGACGGCGGCAACCGGAGAAGCCGGCGGATCGGCCCGCAGCGGTGCGGCCACAACCAGCAGCGATAGCGCAAGCAGCAACTGCCAGAATATTCGCGCACTGAGTTTCATAAGCACTGCCCGATTCCCGAGAATCACATCAACTCTGCTGAAATTGCTCCGACATGCGGCGAATCCGATCCACCAAGCCAACCAATGCCTCGCCGCGATCGGCAGTCACGTTTGGGTCCGGCGGCGGCGATGTTTCATCGGCCTCGGGCGAAGAAGACTCCTCCCCTTGATAAGCCTTCTCCGCCCGGCCGAACATCGCGCCGAAACTGCGCGTCGCCACGCCCGATCGCTGTTGCTGAATCTGCGCCAACACCTCGGCGACTTCATCCGCGTCATCGATTTGACAGAGCGGCTTTAATTCCGATCCGCTGCTGCCCACCAGCAACAATCGCCGGCCGAATTGCAGCACCAGCATCTGCTGCCGCGGCGAAATGGTTGTGCGGGTCAGAATCTGCACAGCTTTGTTGCCGGCTTTGCCGGTTTGGTATCCGCCGAGGCTGCGGATCATCCAACGCAGACACAGAATCAGGAAAATCACCGCGCCCAGCGCCAATGGAACGCGCGCGAAATCCCACACGGCCGAGTTGCTGGAAGTTGACGATTGATTGGTGGTGGCCTGGCCGCTGCGGTGCAGGGGTTTATTTTCAAATGGCCCGGAATACCCTTTGTCAGTGTTGTCGGCGGCGCGGATGGCGGTGTTGATATTGGCCGAGGCGGGCGACGGCGGGGCTGTATCAACGGCTTTGGAGCTGCCGCCCAGCACCACCGCCAACATGAGACACGTTGTCACCACACCGTGCCGGCGCATCATCATCCACCCTCTTCCCGTACGCTGGCGACGATTTCGTTAATGCGAACGCAGAAATTGTCGTTGAGCACCAACACTTCGCCGCGGGCAACGAGCCGCTCATTGACAAACACATCCACCGGATCGCCGGCCAGCTTGTCCAGCTCGACGACCGAACCTTCCGCCAATTTCAGCACATCCTCCACCAACATGCGGGAGCGACCGAGTTCGATCTTCACGTTGAGATCGACATCGCGCAGCAAATCAATGCTGGAGACTTGCGCATCCTGCATCACCTGCTGAAAGTCGGGGAGTTTGAAATCCGCGGCGTCGGCGGCAGGATCGAGCGTGGCGGTCGCGGCGGGGTCCTCGAAATTCGCCTGCTTGAGAAGCGCGTCCAAAGCCGCCTGATCGATTTGCTCGGGAGCGCTGGTTAGCGTTTCGGCGACATCGGATTCAGTTGCAGCCGCAACTGCTGCAGATTGTTCAGCGGGGGATTGACCACCGGGGGATAACTCAGCGGTGGATTGTTCACCGGGGAACTGCTCAGCCGTGGGATTTTCTTCGGCCATACTTGCACCATCCTTGGAGAGGCCGTGATACGGAACTTCCTGTTCCGCAGGTTGGAGGGGGATTATATCAGACTGTCGCCAATGTCCATCGAAAATTCTAACGATCTTAATTTCTTTTCAATAGGCAACTTTTGCGCGGTCAATAGTTGACCGGAAACGGAATGCATCGCGGCACGAATACTTCATCAATCACGCCGTCGCCGATGATTTCGTCGAGTTGGTATTTCACCTGCCGACGGAGCGTTTCCAAGCCCGGCTCCGAACCGCCGCCGAGCTTTTCCGGATCGCTTTCGGCAATAATCGTGCGGATGCGGTCTTTGATGCGGGCGTCATTGTCTTTGAGAATCGCCTTGGTTTTATCTTCGGCGCTGGCCGGCACGGAAATGCAGATCGCCACGTCATACAGGAAAGTGCGGCCCCCCTGCTTGTTGGGAGCACGGAAATCAACCACGGACAATTCCGCTTTCTTTCGTTTGTCGTGCGACTTGGATTCGCCGGACTTGGCAGTTTCCGAAGAAGCTTCACCTTTGGCATCGGAGCCTTCAGCGGAAGCCTTGTCGGTTTTGTCGGCCGATTTATCGCCGTCAGCCTTGGTGTCCGCATCGGCGGTGGCCACTTCCGAGGCCGCCGCCTGTTTCGGTCCGCCGCTCAGGAATTTGAATCCGGCGAACAGCACGACTGCTTCCAAAACCATTGCGATGCTCAGCAGCACCGGTGTTTTGGCCAAAAGACCGCCCTTGGCCACCTTGGCTTCGGGTTTGTCGCCTTTTTCCTTCTCGGCCGCCGGCTTCTTTTCTGCTTTCTCTGACATCGCCGCACCTATGGTCCAATAACTTCGGTCGTCGCGGCAAACCGCCACGGCTCAGCTTACATCGGCGCATCGGGCGGCTGACTTCGAACCTGTTATGCCCCAATTTCACGCTAGCGCCGGAAAATGGCATCGGCAAGACGGTGATAATCCTGCGGCGTGTTATAGACCTGGGCGGATATGCGGACGTGCAATTCATCCTGCCAGCGCATCAACGGCACTTCGATTTGATCTTCGTGATACAGCGCTTTGTGGAGGGCAAATCCGGCTTCGGGTGGCAGCTTGGCCAATCTTCCCGGCAGCGGAATGGTGGCCATCGAGCCGGTCATCGAACCATCCACCGGGGCAATTGGCTGCACATTCCAACGCTCGCACAGCATCGACTGGGCCCACATGCAGAGCCGATGGTTGTACTCTCGAATTCTTGGCCAGCCGATCGCATTCATAAATTGCAGAGCATCCGGGACAGTTAGCCATGCACTCAAATCGCGCGTGCCCTGCCAATCAAATTCACGGGCGAATCCTTCGTTCCAGTAATGGCTCACCGTGCAGGGATGGACTTGCGTTTGTCGATCGGGGCGGACCCACAGGAATGCCGATCCCTTGGGAGCACACGCCCACTTGTGCAGATTCCCCGCGTACGCCGCCGGTTGCAGCGATTCGATGTCGAGTTCCAACATGCCGGGCGCATGGGCTCCATCGACGAGGACATCCACTTGCCGATCCCGACAGACCGCCAGGATTATTTTCAGCGGAAAGATCAGGGCTGTCGGGGAGGTGACATGATCGATCACCAACAGCCGCGTGGAAGAGTTCAGATTGCCGGCGATCGCAGTGACAATCTGTTCATCAGAGGTGACAGGCGTCGGAATGGCGATTTCCCGGTAAACCGCTCCGCTAATTGACGCTAGGTAACGCATGGTTTGGCGAATCGCGTTGTATACATGGTTGGTCGTGAGCAGTTCATCGCCCGACTTGAGCGACAGCGATCGCAAATACGAATTGACCCCCTCGGTCGCATTCGTCATCAATCCAAAATCCTGCGGCCGCATGTGCAGCCAATCGCCGACATTTCGCTTGACGTCGGCCACCAGCGCATCATTTTCCCGACCGAGAATCTCCACCGGCTCGGCTTCGATGCGCTTGCGCCACTGGTTTTGAATTTCAAAAACTTTCCGCGGCACGGCTCCGAACGAGCCATGATTGAGAAATGCAATTTCCGACCGCAGCATCCACTGCTCGGCCAGGTTCTCAGCCAACGGCGGCGGTGGTTGGAGGGCGGCCATGGCGGGTTAATCCGTCACGGTCTTGCGAATCACACGGGCATAATCGATGGCGCGCCGCATCACTTCGCTCAGCGATTCCTTGACCATCATCTTTTCCCCGCTGTCGCAGCAAACCACGGTATCCGGCGTGGCTTCCACGTAGCGAATTTTCTCGGCGTTGAGCACAAAAGCCTGGCCGTTCAGGCGAGTGAGTGTAATCATGGCAGTTCCACCACCATTTTGGGGACTAAAACTGCCCTCGCGACAGCAGAATAAACACCTGTCGCGAGGGCTAAAGTTCAACAAAAACGTTGGTTAAACACCGCCATCCAAGGCTGAGGGTCCAACGTCCGATATTATTGTCGGCTCGTATCCATCAATTCCGTGAGCATATCGTCGCTGGTGGTAATCACCCGGCTAGAGGCGGAGAATCCAGTCGACGCCACGATCATATCCACAAATTCCTGAGAAATATCCACGTTGCTTTGTTCCAGGGCGCCATCGACGAGTTGACCCGCGCCCAATGCCGTCGGAGCGCCGACCACCGCCGCGCCGCTGTTAGCGCTGGAGGTATATAGACCGCCGCCATTGTCCACTAAGCCATCCGGATTATTGAACGTGGCCAGGGCAACCTGACCCAGCGTGCGCGTCAATCCATTGCTGAACGATCCGGTGATAATGCCGTCTCCGCCGACGGTAAAACTGGTGAGACTCCCCTGCGGAGAGCCGTCCTGCTTGTTCATCACCATGTTGGACGTTTGGCTCGCCAGCGCGGTGACGCCGCTGAAATCGAGATTGAAAGTAAACGGCGATTTCGCTCCGGTGCCGGCTCGGTTCATGCTGATATCGGTGCCGGTGCTGGCGGTGAGTTGGCCCGTGTTGTCGAAGGTCAGCGTGCCTTCGCCGACCACTTGGGTGCCGCTGGGGTCTTTGTTGTCGGCGCTATCGGCATAAAACTGCCAGGTTGTGCCCTGATCGCTGGAGCTTTGATACACCGCCGTGATATCCACCGTCACCGGATTGCCGAGCGAATCGTACACTATGGCGGTTGTGTGAATACTTTCGCCCGATGGATCATTGGCGATGCCGCTGGCGGTGGTTCCATCGGTGAAAGTAAACGGCGACTCCGACCCGGAGGTGAAGGAACTGCCGTCGAGCGTGAGGGCGTTGTCGTTACCTGTGTTGCCCGCAATGGTCAGGTGAACGGCGTCAGGGCCGGCAATGTCGGGATCGAGGGTAACGCCGGGAGTGGGTTCGGTCGGGGTGGTGGCCACCGTGGTGTCGATGCCGAGGCCGCCGTTGAAGAAATTCATCAGATCGCCCATGGTGCTGGTGGATTGGACCGTGAATGTTTCCGGCGACATCTGGCGCGAGCCTTTTTCGCCGGCCAGGGTATAAGTTTGACCGACGGTAAAGAGCGGCGTGGCACTGTCGGAATTGGCGGCGACATCCGTGAGCAGCGTTCCCGCGGTTGGAGCCGCCGCACCGCCGACGGTTGTGAGCGCCTGGCTGTTCAGAACGCTCGCTCCGGTGGCGATTTGACCGCCTGCGTTGAGGTTGCCGGTCATTTCCACGTTCTGTGTTGCCGAAGCGGTGCTGGCAGCGCCCAGCGGGATCGTGATATTTTGGAGTTTTCCTGGAACGACGTTGGAGGCCGCGTCCACGCCGTAACCTTGCACGAACTGGCCGCCGCTGGTGACCAACTGGTCATTGCTGTTGAGCGTGAATGAACCGTCACGAGTGTATTGCGTGTTCCCAGCGCCATTCACGACAAAAAATCCCGCCCCCTGGATAGCCATGTCCGTATCTTGACCAGTGGAGGAGATCGATCCGTCCGTGAAATTCTCCTCAATGCTCGCAACTTGCGCGCCCAAGCCCCGTTGGTTTGGATCCGTGCCGCCAAAATCGCTCGTCGGTGCGGACCCCCCCTGATCGGTCACATAGAACTGTGATTCAAATTGGACACTGCTGGACTTGAACGCCGTGGTGTTGACGTTGGCAATGTTGTTGCCAATGACGTTCATGGCGGTCTGGTTGACGTCCAGGCCCGACAGACCGGTGTATAGCGCGCTGGTGAGTCCCATGTGTGCCTTTCAAACAAATGTCCCAAGCCCAAACAGCGGCTCACGACTCCGTAATCGCCTCCGGCGCTTGCGGATGAATTGGCATGACAATGGCCGACGATTCCACCGCCGGCGAGGATCGAAATTAATTCGCCGTGGTCGGCGCGGCCCCGCTGTTGGCGGCGGTGGTTGTGGCGGCAGCAGCCGCGGTTGTCCCCGTGGTTCCGGCCGTGGTGGCGGTCGGCGGAGCAGTCGTGATGCTCGTCACATTACTCATCGACAGCTCTTGGTTGTTGTCCAGTTCCAGATAAATCCCGTCGGATTTGACCGCCACGGAATTCACCACGCCTTGCTGCTGATTACCCTGTGAATCCAATCCCTGCACGTACTTGCCGATCAGATTGCCCGCCGAGGAAATCTGATTCTGCAGCACCATCGACTGCAAGCTGGTCTGCAGGGTCGTGGCCGATTGAAGCTGCCCGATCTCGCTCATCTGCGACAGCAACTGGTCGTCGCTCGTGGGATTCAGCGGATCCTGATTCTGCAACTGCGTGACCATCATGGTGATGAAATCCTGCGGCGTAAGATTCATGCCCGCGGTATTCGTGGAGCTGGTCGCGCTGCTTGATGTAGAGGTAGTCGGAGTCGTCAATAATGAACTGTTGATTGCGCTCATGCTTGAGGGTTCGGCAGCTGGCCCATCAATTTATGAAAAATCTAATGCGGTAATTTATGACGCCGCAAGTTGTGCCGAGGCCCGCGCGGAAAGTGCGCTGACGTTGAGTGAACGTTACGAAATGTTACGCCAAATGTAACAAATTTTTTTGGCATTGAACAAACACGAATCGCAGGTGGGCGATGTTGCATCCTCCGTTAGCCCCCCGCTCCTCGGGGGTAAACCCGTCGGAATGAATCATCTTTTGCGGCGGGGGGGTAAACCCGGCCAAAGGCCGGGGCTAAAGGAAGGAATCAAGAGTCACGCCGCGTCAAGGAGCAATCCGGTGCGGCCCTGCCAGCGCAGGCGGCGGTAGATTTGTACTGTCGCGCAGGCTCCGTAGAGCATCGAGTGCATGGCCTGGGAATCGGCATCCATGCGATCGACCAAGAGCCGCAGCATCGGCTCGGAACTGGGATCAATCGCCAGTTGCGGCAGCGCCATGGCAATCAACCTGCGATTCTCGCACATCCACTGGTATGCCTGGGCGATAGGCCGCAGATCGGTCATGTCGCCGCCTTTGACGGCCAGGAGGGTCAATCGCCGGTCGCGGCTGACCACCAACTTGGCCTGCGGGCAGCGCGGCACCGCAATCGGGCACTCCATCAAACCGGCCGTTTCACTGGCGAGCACCGCGGCGATAATCGACTCTGTCGACGCATTGCCATCGGGCAAATCAATCACATCGCTCACGGCGTCCATCGCTTTGCCGGCCGTCAATCGCATGGCGGCGCCCGTGGCGGTCGGCCGCTGCTCAGTGGCTGTTGGCATCGGTTCCGGCATCTGTGAACGCATCTGGTTTTGCATCGGTTCCTTCACCCTTTCGACAATCTTTTCCGGTATGGGAATTTCATGCGGCGATTCGGCCGCCGCCGCGGATTTGTTCTTGGCCAGAAAATCGGCGACCACCTGCCACTGCGGACCGATGCCGCCACTGCGCTCGCTGCGATTTTCGGCCGGTGGAATCTCGTAAGTTACGCTGCGTTCCAACACCGCGCGGTTCAAGGGGCCGATCGCCGGTTCCGCCTCCAAGGGCATGGCCAGGAACTGCTCGCACACGCCGGCCAACTTGCGATGCACTCGCTCGGCTTCAACGGTATCCTGGCTATCCAAAAGAGCCAGCGACAGCCGAGGCCGCGGCCAATCTTCGCCGCCGGGATTCAGGCCCTTGAGCATGCGATAGCAATTGATCACGCCGTCGTGATCGCATTTGCTCAGCAGCACCCAATGGCCGACATCACGCAACAGACATTTGGCTTCCCAATGGCGGCCGCCGGGCAATACCAAGAGCCAGCGATCCAAATCCCAGCTCATTTCCGCCAGAAAATCGCTGACCGTGCGCGCGTCAAATTTTTCCGTGGTGGAAGAAGGCTCATCGTCGGCTGATGATTCGAAAGTTGTCACCCGCAGCGTCGCCGAATCCATTTCAATGAGTCCGACACGCAGGCCCCGCGAGGCCAGATGATTGGCGTATTGATGGACATGTTCGCTTTGACGGTCGTTCAGATGCCCCGCCAACAGCGCGCTGACTTGCGGAAATCGTGGCTCGGCAGCATGAATCGCATCCGGCGACTCCTGGGCAGGCAATGGCGAACGGCTTCCCGGTGGATATCGCCGCGGCAATTGCGCCCCATCCATTTGTCGCTCACGAACGCTGCTGAGGAACAGGTGTCCGATTTCGCTCAAAGTTCGGGATGACTGCTTCGTTTCCGGCATAAACGAGTCCGGCTGAGCCCCTCACGCCACTTCCACAATGTTGTTGAGCTCCCCGAACTGGTTGGCTTCCACGTATTGATTGTGAGGATCGGTGATCCACTTGCCATCGACGACCAAACGATAGCGGTATCGCCCGGGACCAAGCGGCAATCGCATCCGCCATTCGCCCGGCTCACCGGCTTGCTGCATCGGCGTGCTCACCGGCGTCCAATTATTGAAATCACCGGCAATCAGCACCTTCTTGGCTTCCGAAAAATGCGCCCGGAACACCACGTCATCGCCGATTTGCTTGACGCCGTAAAATTCTTCGATTTTCTGTTCGATGGTCTTGGCGGGCGAAGCGTGTTGGCCGTTACCATTGCCATTGCCGTTGGCGGGAGCGACCGGCTGAACCATGAGGCGCGGCGGTGCAGCCAATTGCGGACCCGGATCGAAATTCACAAGCGTGCCGGTCGCCGCCGGCTGTGCCAGCACCGCCGGAGCGCCAACCGTCGTGCCGCGGCCGAACTGGAAGTTGGCCAATTGAGCGAGCTGCCTGGCTCGCTGCACCAGCTCCGCCGGACGGCTCAGCTTTTCATCGGGAGTCGGCTCGATATCCACCGGCCGATGGCCCATCAATTCACGGGCCAGGTTGACAAAATCCTTGTAGCCCCTGCTGCCCGGATCATATTCCGTGATCGGCTGGCCGAAGCTCGCCGCCTCTTTCAACTTGGTGTTGAAATTGACTACGCTTTCCATCAGGTAATCACGGAATTTGCTGCGCAATTCGCTGAGCACTTCCCGGGCCAGCTTGGTGCGCGTGTCATAAAGCGTCGGCAGCACCCGCAGCAGAATATCCTTGCCCACGCGATCCTTGAGCATCTCCAGCGTTTCCATCATCTTCGTCAACCCGTGCAGGCTGAAAAATCCCGTCTCCACGGGCACGATGACTTCATCGCAGCTGCGCAGGGCGTTGAACGTCAGCAATCCCACGCTCGGCGGGCAATCGAGGATCACCCAGTTGTAAACATTGCGAACCGTGTTCAGCGCTTTAAGCAGCCGATCTTCCCGACCGGTGCGGCCGGCGAATACCTGCTCGAAGCCCGCCAGCTTCAGATTCGCCGGCGCCAGGTCAAAATCACTGGCGATCTGCCAGACCACTTCGCTCATTTTCGCCGGCTTGCCGTCGGATTCCTCGATCAGCGCATCGTATATCGTGCGCTCGATTTGATCCTCCGGCACCGCCAATCCCACGCCACAGTGTCCTTGCGGGTCCATATCGACGAGCAATGTTTTCTGACCCAGGCGTGCCAGACACGCGGCCAGATTGATGCTCGTGGTGGTTTTCCCGCAGCCGCCTTTTTGATTGATGATCGCGATCGTTCGCATGGCCGAACCTTCCTTGGCTCAACGCTGGAGGCTGCAGCTCACTATTGGTGAGCCGTGGCAAGCCCCCACCTGCCCCGTGCTGGGCGATCCGTCGCCGCCAGCCGTGCCGTTGGATCGCCATGTGATAAATGGACAATCCGCCTCCCACGCCAGATCAATCGACCGGCCGGGGCTGAAAACTTTAGGATTATGGGACAAGGGCAGGCGAGGATTAGTTATTTTGCCTGCGTTGGAGAATTACATACTGTTACATTTTTTTATTTCGCCGATGGCAACCTCGCACGGTTTAGCGGCCTGCGATGGGTGAATCCGCTCGTCGCGCCGAGACCATTGACCGACACTGCGTCAGATCATCGTCTCGGGTTACTTCTTTTCCTTCGCATGACGTTCCGCCACGCCCGGATCGGCGTCGATGATGCTCTTCACGATGTCCGCCGTCAGCGGTTCTTCCTGGCTGAAAGGAAATCCCTGCCAACGGACAACGCCGTCGGTCGAAATGATGATCACATGCGGAATCCCCTGGACATTGATCGCCTTGTCCATCTTCTTGGCCGGATCGATTGCTACGGAATAGGCGATCGTGTTGGATTTCATGAAGTCTTTGATTGTCTCCTCCTTTTCATCGCTGACTCCGATCACCACCAGATCATCCTTGAACTTTTTCTGAAACTCCCCCAGCTCCGGAATTGCCTTCCGACAAGGCGGGCACCAGGTGGCCCAGAAATCGATGAGCACCACCTTCCCTTTGCGGTCCGGCTCGTCGGTGAGCCATTTGCCGACCGAAAACTCCGGGGCCTTCTTGCCACGCACATCGTCCGCATAAAGATTTTTCTCCACTGGCTTGGGATACTCCGCCTTATCCGCTGCCATCGCTATCGAAGCCAGGAAACAGACCGTGATGATTGCGAACCATTGGGAATGACGCATATATAGGCTCCGTTAAGGGAATTCAGACCGCGACCAACATGCCGACCATCCATCGTAATATCAACTTTGTACTTTCCTTCACATGAATCGGTGCTTGGCCATCGGAATTCCTGGCCGGTCTGGGATGACCCTGCGAATAATTCTTGCATGGGCTTGGTTACTTTCCCGCCTTCGGCCCCTTCGAGCTTGATATTCATCCGCCGGATTGTCTGCCGGCGAAATTCATTCCTTCCCCTTTTTCTGGTTCGGAGGTTTTATGGATACGCCATTGGAAGCACCGCTTCCTCCATCGTTTTCAAATCCGCCGCGCAGATCACTATGGCGGCTCATTCACGACCGCAATCCGTTTTTTCTGCTTAGCGCGGTCTCGATGTTCGTCGGCTTCCGCATCGTACTGGCGGCGGTAAACGCCATGCCCGGCGATTTGAAGCACTTGCTGCTGCTGATTATCACCCTGAACATTTATGAGGGGCTGCTGATTGCCCTTGGCCTCTTTCTGATTGTCCGGCGAGGCTCGCTGCGGGATGGATGGATACTTTTGACCATCGAGGCGATCTTCCTCGTCGATCTGACGAACCTGAACGCGGAATTTTTCAGCGCTGATCCTCGCTTCGGCTCGATTGTCAGCGGCATATGCTTTCTGCTGGCGATGCTGAAAATCTTCATCATTGTGCGAACGCTTGGCCTACGGCTCTCGGCCGGCACGGTGCTGTATATTGCCGCGCAATTGGCATTTCTCCTCGGTTTGCCCGGCATATTCAAGCTGATGACGCATCAGGCGCGCGTCACCCCCATGCAGACTTATGGTGTGTGGTGGATGGCGGCGCTGCTGATCGTCGCCGGAACTTTCATGGTCCGCCGACGGACAGGCAACAACAATTCTCCCATGGCATTGGTGCCTTGGTGGCTTTACATCTTAGTGCCGTTGGTCTCCTTGATCGTGCATCTAGCCGGTGAGAATCGCGTTTACTGGGTTCACTTTAACTCGGCTAATGTCGCTCCGATTTTGCTCGCTTTCGTGGTTGCCATGAATCGGCCGCAATGGGCAAGGTTCAATCCAATTGTTCTGGGCGGCTCTCTCGCCTTGGTAGCAATCGCGCTCCTGATGTCCCTCGTCCCAGCCGAAAACGCCGGAGATTTAAGCGGGCATCTCCTGGGCATCGCCGCTGCTCCCTTGCGGCTGTCTCTCTTTGGCTCCGTGTTGGTCCTGGCTTGGCTCGCACTTGCCCATCATTCCTGGTTGGCACTGCAAGCCTCGACCCTCTGTGCAATGCTTGGCTGCCTGGGAATCGATATTCCCGACATGACCACCAACGCCTCTCGCGGCGGAAAATGGACGACCGATCTATTTCAGCGGTGCATTCCCGAGACTCCGCTGCAATGGGGTTACACCGCGATCGGTGCCGCCTTCCTCTTGCTCGGTGTCGGCGCAGCGATCAGTTTGAAACGCAGGCCCGTGGTGGTTAGGCCGATGGAGCGTGAGGTGCAATGACAGCGAGAAGGCGCGGCCATCAATTAAACGTGAAAAGACAGTTGGAAGCGATGAAGGGGGGCTCGTCAGGCATTGCCATGATACAATAGACGCAGCGGGTCCGTCGTTATCGACGTGATGGTCAAGATCGGTCGGTCGGTGGCAGGGAGCGACCCATGCAGCGCAAACACATCAATGCATTCACGCTAGTCGAGCTGTTGGTGGTGATAGGTGTGATCGCCATTCTGATTGCAATATTTTTGCCGGCACTTAGCAAAGCCAGACAACAAGCGCAAACGGTGCAGTGTTTGTCCAACCTGCGCCAGATTGCCACCGCCTGCTATGCATACTCGATCGACAATCAGGGTTACATTGTACCGGCCCAATACTCCCAGACGTCAGCAAACACGATCGCAGCGCAATATCCGCAATATTCCTGGGGTGCCGATGAGACATGGTGCAATCTGCTGGTACATGCGGGGTATCTGACAGCGCCGAATTCCGCCCCCGGTGGAAATCCAACGCAACTTGGTCCCCAGACGCAGGGGAATATTTTCTTCTGTCCTGCGGCAATATCCGATTTCGTGGCGCCAAATTTCACCAGCAATCCGACGCTGCCCTCCAGCCGCGACGACGGAACCGGTGCGACGGGTATGAGGTACTTTTCCTTTTCAGGTCAGGATGCGGTCGACTGCTGGTACGCCATCAACGGCGGGAACACTAGTGGCGATCCGAATACCGATTTTGGTCCCCCTTGTCGCCGCGTGAACGGCGGCACGCCGTACAATTTTGTGCAGCTTAGCGCCCTGCACCGCTCTTCCGAAACGGTCTTCTTTTACGACGGGCTGTTCGGCTTGAACATTTTCAACAATCCCAACCGCATCAATGCGCGGCACGTGCATCAAACGATGACCAACATTGTCTATTTCGACAGCCATGGCGAAACCTATCCCACCGCGAATTTCCCCGGCGGAATGACGGTCCCGCAGTCGGTGTACTCCACGGCGTTCAGCAACGCCAATCTGGAGGCCAACTATCCGCCGCCCTGTCCAAAATGGACGTTGGATCAGCAGAATCACTAACCTCGAAAGCAGCCCCGCGGCCGTGACGGTCGCGCCAATTGTATCACGGGTCATTTTGCTGGATAATTAGCTCGCATGCAGAGGCAGCATACCTATACAGTCCATATCGAGCCGGCAGAGGAGGGCGGTTTCGTTGTTTCGGTGCCCGCATTGCCCGGATGCCACACACAAGGTGAAACTTATGATGAGGCAATTCGCAATGCGCACGAGGCTGTCGCAGTATACGTTGATTCACTGATCAAGCACGGTGATCCGATCCCCACTGAGCCGGAGCCCAAAGGGCCAATTGACGTACTCGTGCAAATTGGAATCGGGGCCGCGGCGTGAGCCGCCTTCCGAATCTCACTGCAAGACAGCTCGTGTCCGCGCTGCGCCGCGCCGGTTTCGTAGAAGATACGCAGCGCGGCAGCCATCTGACGCTTCGCAACGCACTTGGCAAACGGGTCGTAGTTCCCATCCACGGCGGTGATCTCAAACGTCCCTTGCTCAAGGCGATTATCAAAGATGCCGGACTGACCGAAGAAGCGCTGCGCGAGCTTTTGTGATCGGCCTCATCGCGGCTTTACGTTTTCGCCAGGCAGCACGGGGCAATCTCCGCCCGCGCATCGACGAGACCGATCGAATTTTGCAGGAAATACAGGGCAGATTGAATTTGAAAGTCGTCCCGCCGTTTGTCAGATAGCATGGCCAATCAATACCATGGCTCTCTGAGCCGCCGATGATTCCAAGAATCGTCGAAGATAGACGCGCTTAGCCGCTGTCGCTTAACTTGGTGGGACGATCGTGTGAGCTTACATGTTGCCCCAAATAGCCTCTGTGCCAACGCTCGACTATTTAACGGACCCAGTGGTCTCGGCTTTCATGGATGCGCGAGAGCATGAGGCGTTTTATTTGTCGCTCAAGCACGTTGTGCCGCGAAGGGATTTTCACGAGCGTTTGGTGCCCGTCCTGGAGAAGTTCCTAGAGATGGCATCGCTACCTGCTAACGAGGGCCTCATCGACGCGGTGATCGGCTCTGCAAGCGTTACGATGGCGGAAGCTTCGGACCTATCCGATCTCCTTCAGAAGGCACGAATCTTGGACCCTCGGGGCTTCGACCTAATGCAGCTGACGGGACCGCTAAACTACGGCAGCTTGAAAAAGGCGTATCGTTTGGCGGCCCTTCGGTGCCACCCTGACGCCGGTGGTTCGCATGAGCAAATGGTCGCGGTCAATAGAGCGATGAGCACGTTCGAACAACTGCTGCGGAGCGAATCCGTCTTAAAAACCGAGGGCTCGACTTTTCATACGGAAGGAGGGGCCGACCGCGGCAGTTGCAGGGATTATATGTGCCGTGTTGCGCGCCTCCTCTTTGTGGTGGCCATCGATGAATGGAATCTGGACGGCGCATCTCGTTGGCTTCTTCTACTACGGAATTCTGAATGGCTGCCCCAGAATGTCGAGTGTGGGCGTTGGCATATCGGCCTTTTAGAGCCGGCCGCCACTTTAGCCGCCCGCCTCGGTATCGCCGGAAAAATTGAAGAGGCCAGTAATGCCCTTAGCCTTGCCAAACATGCGATGACCTACGCGCGGTCGGCGGGGCTCAGCTATGATCACCTAATCTCGCGCGCAAAGAAGAACATTGGTGGTCAGGGCGCTCGCAGGCTAACCGTAAACCACGCGCGCCAGATGATGAACGCTCGGCGTCTCGGACTGATCGACAACGAGCGGGCAGGCGAGATCCTCACGAAGATTGCGGCCAGGGAAGCTGGCGCGCTTAAGCGGGAGCAGCTGCTGCACCAGCACCTCGCTCGGTATCCTTTTCAACCGCGGCCTTACGACAGACAAGCTTACGGGAAGGTTGCGGCAACGAGCCTGGTGCCCGAACCGGACTATTTTTGTTGGGACATTCAGGCTTTGTCGGATGACCAACAGGCTGAGTACATAGTCGCGTTCTCATCAGCGTCGTCCGAGCGGCTGGTCCGGAAATACATCTATGTAAGGCTCTTCAGTATCCTGCAATCGGTAATCTTCAGTCCCGATGCGCTGGACTTTGCCGCGATCGAACAGGAGTGCCAGTTCCTTTCGGCATGCGAAGGCTCCGTAAATTATTATGCCTCTGAAATCTTGGCATTCCTTGATTTGTTGCGCAAGTCGTCTGCGCAGGTAGCGAGGCTGAAGTTGCTGGGCCTTCTTCACCGGGCGGCTCCAGCTTCGTTATTGTCCGATTGCCGTATTGGAATCACATCGCCATATTTGCGGATCGCCGTAGCGCCTCTCACTCACCTAGAACAACGGGTCGCTATTTGCGGTCGATCTTGGACTACATGAGAGTGCACGTTAGCAATCTTGGTAGCACGCGATGGGGTTATGAGCGGAATGGACCGCGATGCACGAGTTTCCGGCTCGAGCTCATTCCTCCAAATGCTCCAACACCGGAATACTCACTCCCCGCGGCGTCGGAACGGCCCGTGGGGCTTCGATCGCCGGCACGTCGGTCAGCACTCGGATCATGGCGATTTCATCGCAGTCATCGCGCTTGGGGCAGCGTACACAATCGGTCCAGACTTTCAGGGGCAGGGAATCTTTCTCGACGACTTCGAAGCCTAGCTTGCCGAAGAAGGTTTGCTCGTAAGTCAGCGACATGAGTTTGCGAATGCCGAGGCGGCGGGCTTCGTCGAGGGTCCAGTTGACCAGCTCTCGGCCGATGCCGCGGCGGAGATGTTTGGTGTCGACGGCGAGGGAGCGCACTTCGGCAAGGTCCGCCCAGACGATTGTTAATGCGACGCAGCCTTGCACGTGGCCGTCTTCTTCCCAGAGGGCGAAGTCGCGCAGATGCTCGTACAACTGGGCGAGGCTTTTAAAGAGCATCTTCCCCAGCTCGGCGTGGCTGTTGATAATCGCCTGCATGGCGGGGACATCGTGAATAGTGGCGTTTCGGATCATGATGTTATACGAAAGAGTCATTGCCACAGATGGAAATCGGATTCACACGGATGAAATGCGGGAAAATTGATTCTGATTTATCCGTGTCCATCGGTCTGCATCCGTGGTGAATTCTTCTTCGCGTCCTTCGCGCCTTGGTGGTTTAAAACAAACCAAGTGCGTTACAAGTGGTCACAAAAGCGACCGCTCATCCGGCAGCGGCTCGACTAGGCCATCCAGGGGGATGCGCATCATCTGCCACATAATCCAGCATTCTATGCCAAATGGAATAAAACCGAGCAACCCCAGGGCGGGCATCTCGAAATATTTGATCCTCTGCCAACTCCCCAGGAACGGCAGATCATACACCCATTTGGCCAGCGCCCAATAGTTCCAGAATTCCCAAAGCAAGCCGCAGGTCAGGCCCCCGGCGAAGGCGGCTAGGGTGCGGCCGTACCAGCCGGTTTCCCAATCGCCGAGCATGCTGGGACGACCGAGGATCAGGTTGATCGGATCGAGTAGAAACACCAGGCTTGTCCAGAGGGTGAGATTGGTGATCTGGTAAGGATAGAGAAACGGCCAGGCGAACATGGCTATGCCTACGAGGAAGAAAATGATGCGGACGGTTTTGCGATTGGACGGCGAAAGATTCCACGGCCGGGAGCGTGCCCAATTGAAGAAGCCGCAGTTCAGGTAAACCTGGCCAATCATGAGCATGCCGGGAACCACGGCCCCAAAGGCGAGGATGTATCCCCATATCCGCTGCGAAAAATACGGCGGCATGCCGATATACCGCCAGGCATGGTGCGGAGCGAAAACCCAGAAGTTGATCAGATCAAACACACACCAGATGAAACTCGAAGCGATCCAGAGCATCCAAAAATGATGCGGCCGGCGGCGCGCCGGGCTGCCTTGCTGAAACATGGCCAGCACGCCGTCCAGCAAATAAAGCAATCCGGCCCACACGATGGCGGTCATGTTGATGGCGACGGAGCGGGCGGCGATGGCCAGTGAACCATGCGGCGTCGGCAGGGCGTAAAATTCATCGGTGGTGTGAATCGCTCCGCGGTGGGAGAGATGCACATCGGTGAAGAGGAGCGCTTCGCAGATCAGGATTACCAGCAGGCCGACCCAGAACGTGAGCGGCGGTCGGCTCAACGTCTCGAACATCCGGCCCTCTCAGACTTGTGCCCCTTCGGGGCGACCGCTACGCGGCGTGTTCGGGAATCGAGCGCTCCTATTTTAGACATGCTCGGGGTCCGGCGTGGTGGCGGGGCTGGGCTCGGGCGGCGATTGCAATGGCGGCGGTGCGGTGGGCGTTTCGATAAAACTCTGCCGATGTTCCAAGGGGGCCTGGGTGATCTCGACATCGTCATCGATTTCAATCTGATTCACGAGAATCTTTTTCTGGCGGATCAGTTCGAGCAGCGCTAAAAACACGCCGATCATCTCGCTGATGGTTTTGCGGCCTTCGACGAGTTGACGCAACGTGACATGCTTTTCCAGGTGCAGCCGATCTTCAATGTCGGCGGCGTGTAAATCCAGCGGGGTATCATCATCGGTGACTTCGTGAATCCTTGGCCGATGCCCGCCGATTTCTTTCATCAAACGGGAAAACGCAGCGAGCAAATCCCACACCTGCACTTCTTCCAAATCCACCGGCGGCGGTTCGTCAGATTCGCCTTGCAACTTTGCAGGAATGCGCACAAACCGCTGATGGTGCTCCTGGGCGCGCTGTTCCAGTGAATTGGCGGCGTCCTTGAATTTTTTATATTCGAGCAGTTTCTGCACCAATTCAAAGCGGGGATCGCCGAGCGGATTGTCCTGACTGTTATTGGCCAACTCCGGGGGCGGGGCCGGCAATAGCATTTGCGATTTGATTTCCATCAGCGTGGCGGCCATCACCAGAAAGTCGCCGGCGACGTTGATATCCAGCCCATGTTCGGCATGCAGCCCCCGCAGCACCTTCAGATATTCCATGTATGAATCGGTGATCCGAGCGATGGGAATATCGTAAATATCCAACTCGTCGCGCTTGATTAAGTACAAGAGCAGATCGAGCGGACCGTTGTAAACATCTAGTTCGACTCGGTAATCCACGTCGCCCTTCGTCTAAGTCGGCTTGATTTTAGTGGAGGCGGCTCGATAATCCAGCGGCTGCACGCCTTTCAGGCATGCGGTCAACCCCACCCGATGAACCGCGACATCGAAAAATTCGCTTTGGAAGTCATCGAAACCGAGGCGGCGGCGGTGCGCGCGGTGGCTACGGCTGTCGATGCGGATTTCCATAAGGCGATCGAGCTGATTTTGCGCTGCGAGGCTTCGGTGCTGACCAGCGGCATCGGCAAGGCGGGGATAATTGCCCGGAAAATTTCCGCCAGTTTTTCCAGCACGGGGACGCCGAGCCATTTTTTGGATCCGGCCCAAGCCGTCCATGGCGATGTCGGTTCGCTGCGGCGCGGGGATGTGGTGCTGATGCTTTCCGACAGCGGCGAAACGGATGAAGTGCTGCGGATGCTCAGCATCGTGAAAAAATTAAATCATCCAGTGATCGCCATGACCGCGCAACGGAACAGCTCATTGGCCCGGTTTGCGACGGCGACGCTTTGCTACGGCAAGGTGAGGGAGGCTTGCCCGCTGGGATTGGCTCCGACGGCTTCGACGACGGCGATGCTGGCGCTCGGCGATGCGCTGGTGCTGAGCGTCATGAAACTGCGGGATTTTACGGAAGAGGATTTTGCGGTGTTTCACCCGGCGGGAAATTTGGGCCGCAAGTTGATTAAGGTGAGTGAAGCAATGACATTCCGGCGCGGGGAAAATCTGCCGGTGGCTTCGGATCGATTGACGGTCGGGCAGGTGCTGCATGAGGTGAGTTCGATCAAACGCCGCAGCGGCGCGGTGATTCTGGTGAATGAGCTGGGCAAAACCAGCGGCATTTTTTCTGATGGGGATTTACGGCGGCTGATTACCGATAATGATGGAACGGCTTTGCAGAAACCGGTCGCTTCGGTGATGACGCACAATCCCAAGCGAATTGCCGCCGATGCCTTGGCCTCGGAAGCCATGGCCATTATGAAAGAGTTTCGCATTGACGAGCTGCCGGTGATTGATGCGGCGGACAAGCCGGTTGGACTGATCGACGTGCAGGATTTGGTGATTCTGAAGATGCTAGACGTGGATGAATAGCGAGATGGCTTTACAAGGACGGACCCTTTGCGATCAGTGATTCTGGTAGTTGCGACGGCTTTCGTGCTGGCGATGGGCGGGCTGGTTTATTTTTGGAACAGCGGCCGCGGGCATCACGAAGCGATGCGGCAATCGGCCGACTCCATCAACATCCCCACGCCCCGCCAGGCGGATCCTGCGCTGCGCATCACCGAAGGCGATCACGCTTCGGTGAAAAAATACGATCCGGCGACGGGCGATTTAGCGTCGGAATATCTGGCGGAAGAATACATTCCGCGCCGGGGCGGGCTGGTGGACGTGAAAAACGCCATCGCCCGGTTTTACCTGGCTCACGGTCAAATCATCGAGCTGCACGGAGACAGCGGACAATTTCGCACCGATACGCCGCAGAGCAAAAGCAAGGGGCTCACGCAGGAGCGGGTAGCCACGCCCAATCGGGGCCGATTGAAGAATGTGACCATCACCGTTATCGATACGGTCGGCGATCCGGCGCATCCCACGACGCAAACCAGCATGACCATCAAGACAGATAACGCTGCGTTTGACACGGAGAACGCCAACGTTGTTACCGAAGCATATATCGATCCGCAAACCGGCGCGACGGTTGCCGCCGATCAAGTTCCGGTGGCGCTGCGCAGTCCCGACACGAATCCCAACGGGTACGATTTTGACGGCAAGGGATTGAAGATGCAGTGGAACGAGCGGGATCATCGCCTGACCTCGCTGGATATCGCGCACGGCGAGCGGCTGGTGATTAAGAATCCGAAAAATATGTCGACGGAGCCCGCGACCGATGCACCCAAGCCACAGATCGCTTCGAGCCGGCCGGTGACTCAGCCGATTGCGGTCACGCAGCCGGTGGAGACGGCGAGCGATGTTACGGAGGATGTGGCGGAGCCGGAAAAGGCGTTCCCCTCGACCATGCCAACCACAGGTCGGGCGACGACCCGATATGCGGTGGGCCGTCGTGGTCGCCGCCGGGTTTATGAACCGCCGCCGCCGACGATTCCCAAGTTGACGCCGAATCTTGAGCCGCCGATTTATCGCGCGGAATTTCATAATGCGGTGCGCATCGTGCAGAACGGCGAAACGATGGCCACCGCGGATTTGATGCTGGTCGATTTCTGGATGCAGGATAATAATGATGCATCGGCCAATGCATCGAACGCCCAAAGCACGGGACATCGTGTCCATCCGTACGGGACGACGAATCCGGATCAGCCGACCACCGGGCCGGCAGTGATTGCCCCGGAACCAGCACCATTACCGCCGCCGGCACCGACCACGGTGGCCACCAGTCAGCCGGCCACCAAGCCGAGCGAAGCGCCGGTCTATGTTTACTGGACCGGGCCGCTGCACGTTGCCCCGCACAGCGAAGCCCCAGTGGCGGTGCATAAAGAAATTGTCACGCTGATTGGCGAGCCGGTGGTGGCCCAGCAGAAGAACTCGCAGATGAAGGCGTCGAAAATGATTTACAACACCGACGACGGCAGCCTCAAAGCTGTTTCGCCGGGCATGAAAAATGTGCTGCTGACCTCTGCTGATCCGCATGGCGAATCGATCATTCACACCACGACCCTCGATTATTTCTCCCGTGCCCTGCCGCCGACGGCCGTGCTCAGCGGTCCGAGCACCGCGAAGCTCCCCACCGAAGGCAATGGCGGCGTGCTCAACGCCTCCTGGCTTGAGCGATGCACGCTGCGCATGCAGAACATGCCCGACAACGGAACCGAAATAAAGGAAGCGGATCTGACTGGCCAGGTACACATCGATCATCCTCAGTTGCAACTCGATTCGCAGCGGCTGGAACTTTTCTTTGTCCCCTCGGCAACGACCAAGCCGGCCAAGACCGTAGCGACCACCGAACCCGTACCAGCTACCGAGCCAACTTCGCAGCCGACGGTGCAGACGAATCTGAAGCAGCTCGTGGCCAGCGATAACGTGCATTGCGTCATGTTCGATAGCCAGCACAAGGCGCAGACGATCGACACCGATCGGCTGACGGTGCTGACGGAGCCGGGGGCGGACGGAAAACTGTCGCCGCGAACGGTGAATGCCGACGGTGATGTGCATGCGGTCAATGAGGAACAGGACCTAACCGGCGAGCACCTGGCCGCGCAGCTCATGCCCGCTACCCGGCCGGCGACGACACGCCGGGCCGTAGCATCCGCGACGGAGCCTAGCACGCAGCCGGACGGCGCCTTCTCCCAAGCGGTTGATATCCAGAGCCTGATTGTGCAGGGGCATGTGCATGTCAAAGGCCTGAAGGACAACAGCGAGGCTAAGGCCGACACCATGCTCATCGACAACGTCAACGGCAAAAAAACGGTCAAATTCGTCGGCCAGCCCACCGCGGAAGTGATCACAAAAACCAATCACATTTTCGGCCCGATCATTGACCTGGCTTCTGACGATCAGCAGATGGCGATCGACGGTCCGGGCCACATGATGGGCGTACAACAGGATGGTCCAACCACGCGGCCGATGGATGTCACCTGGACGCAGAGCATGCGGGGCGATGGAAAGACCAATATCGTCAACGCCTACGGCAACGTGCTGGCCCAGACGGTGGATGCGGAGGGCCGGGTGAGCGCCGTTCGCTCCGAGCAGGCACAGTTGCTGTTAGCCGATGCTCCCACCACGCAGCCCGCCACTCGTCCGACCACACAGGTGGCGGCCGCCACGCATCCGGCAACCACCGGCCCGACGAGTAAACCGGGCGCGGATGAAGCGATGGCGAAAAAAACGATCAAGCAGGCGATTTTCAAAGATAATGCGCATGTCAGTTCCACGCTGCTGGACGCCCAGGGATTGATTCTGCAGCGCATGAATCTTTACAGCTCGATCGTGATTTATGACGTGCTGCCGGCGCTTCCGGGAGCGCCGCCAGGGGCGACGATGAAGCGTGTCACCGTGCCGGTGCCGGGAACAATGCTGGTCGAGGATTATCGTCCGCAGGCGGCGCATCAGGCCGCCGACGACAGCAGCCCACTCGGAACGGCCGGCTCGCGCGGAGCTACCGCCTTTAAGTGGCAAAAGTCGATGGTCTACGACGATTCCACGCATCAGGCGGTGATGGAAAAAGATGTGATCGTCAATCACATGGACAATATCAACAAGGATAATTCAATGCATTTGACGGCGGACACGGTGATTGCTGATCTGGAATCCGCCCCGCCGACGCTGGTGACCAAAACCGCGGCGACCCAAGCCACGAGCAAACCGATGACCAAGCCCGACCCGGGTCCACACCTTCGCCACGTCACAGCCAAGGGTCATGTGCATGTCGATATGAAAGACGGCGAACTCGTGGCTGAGTGGATCGAATATGATCCGTTGACCCGTGTGATGATCGCCCACGGCACGCCCGATGTTGACGCGGTTTTCACCCGTGCCCTGGCAACGGCCGGCGGCACGCAGCCGATGCGCGGGCAGATATTGCAGTGGGACGCCGCCCAGGATTTGCCTACAATCGTCCAAGGCGCCGCCGAAATGCGTCGGTGATCTGGTTTTATCGAGGGTCCGCCCATGCGATTTGATCACGTAGCTATCGCCGCCAAGGACATTCCCAAGAGCGTGGAGTGGTATTGCAGCCGCTTTGCCGCCAAGGTGCTGTATCAGGATGCGACGTGGGCATTTTTGCAGATGGGCGGCACGAAATTGGCTCTGGTTACTCCGGGTCAGCATCCGCCGCATATGGCCCTGAGCCTGACGGAAGAGGCGCTGCACGATGCGGCTCAGTTGGCGGGCGTGAAGATCGACTCGCACCGTGATGGCACCAAAGGGATTTACCTCGAAGATCCATCGGGCAATGCGGTGGAGTTGATCTCGTATCCGCCTGGGAAGACGGTTTATGCCGATAAGAAAGAACCGTCCTAACTACCCGGAATTGATGGAGCAGCCCAGGACTGGGCAGGCGATTACGCTGCAACCGTCATGGTTCAGCGTGGGTCTTGGCCGCTGCTCGGACCTCGTCGACCAGCGAGCTTAACTGCGGATTGAGGTTATTAAATTCAGGATCGTCCGCAATGTCGGCCAGACGCCGGATGATCTGATGTTGAGAAATCGCCGTGAGCCTCGGCATGATGCTTGGAAATGTCTCACGGCAGTACATCAACAGCCTCGACCTCGCGGGGATGCTGAAGACCTTCTCGTCCGTCAACGCCGTTACCGTGCCCCACAACATTTCCGTGATGCCCATTCGCGCTTTGGCGAGCCCCTTCATCCGAACAGAATACTTGGCATCATCTTTTGGTATCGCTGACGCGAATTCGTCGACAAGCTCAAGTTCGACCTGGGTGATGCGGAGTTCGGCACCCAGCAACTCGATCACTTCGTCGCTGTCAGGCTTCTCGGTAGCCTGAGTAGGCAGATAGGCCCTCAAAATCTTATTAAGTGACTCACCATAGGCGTTGGCTTGCGTAAGTCGAAACGTAACCGGCTGAGAATGCGAGCGCAGGTAGTTGAGATTTTCACGCGAGACGATTCTCGCAAAAACCAATCCCGAGCGGTTACTGTTCAACCGAGGAAGTTGATCCAGATCGGCCGCCCCGATCAACTGTAACTTTGATGCCGCCACATCCATGTCTTTAGCGTCCCACGGGCGATCATACGGTGGGATTCCGAGGGCGACATAATCTTTCTCCAGCATGGATTCGTCGGTTGTCGGGTTCGGGGCGTCTGCCGAAAGCTGCGTACTCGGCGAAGTTGTCGCCGGCAGCGAGGTGGGTGTAGTGGGTTGCAGAGCGTTGGACGTCGACTGATCGCGTTTACAGGAGCCGATAAGCACGGCAGGACCGGCTATGAAAAGGAATAACAAGATGCGTGGTGTCTTAACCATCGCTGGACTCTTGTTCAGGGCCAGATCGTCTTAAGGCCGCAATCGCTCACTTCACCCCTATCCGCCAGATCGCCCATTCGCCGCCGCGGTTGGAGCGGAAGTAGATGTAGTTACCGCTGGGGTCCCAGACGGGGCGGTCGTCCCAGCTGCCATTCGTCGTGAGCTGCACGGGCTGAGCGGGTTTGGCTAAATCTAAAATCCAGATATCGAAATTGTGGCGGCCTTCTTCATCGACGCCGCTGTCGGAAACATAGGCGACTTTGCTGCCTTCCTGATTCCAGGCGGGATCGAAATCGTCGACATCAGGCGTGTTGGTTAGATTCTCCGGTAGGCCGCCGTCTGTCTTGAGGCGGAAAATGTCGCGCTTGCCGGTTTTTTCGTTCACATTCGTGAACAGCAGCGTGTTGGCATCGGGCCGGGCTTCGGGGCTAACACGGGGCTGCAATCCGCCAGCTTGTGTGAGATCGGTGCGGGTGGTCTTGCCGAGTTCGGTCATGAACAACCTTGGATCGGAACGGGTGTCGACGAAGGCTTGATAAAACAAGTGCCGCGCTGAATCGATGCTGGGCCAGAGGTCGTTGTTGTCGTCGTTGGTGAGTTGCGTGATGCCCGGCGTTCCCGAGGCGGAGACTTGCCAGATGCTCATGCGACGGCCACCGCGGTTGGAACTGAAGACGACGTTTTTGCCATCGGGCGTGAAAGTGGGATCGACGTCAAGGCTCTTGCCATCGGAATAATCTTCGACGCCGCCGCTCCCGTCGCTGCGGATCATGAGCATTTGCGAACGCAGATCATTCTCGCCGCGGGATTGCAGCACGGTGAAAATTAGCTTGCCGCCGTCGGGTGAGATGGCCAGGGAATCGATCACGGTTCCCTTGGGCAAATTGGTCAATTTCCGCGGCTGCTCCCGAGCGGTCGGCTCGCTGACATCCTTCATGGCGGTGGTGACAATCGCCTGGCGGGACAGGGTCCAACCCTCATCGGTTCGCCGCGGCTCGGCCAGCAGCAGCGTTACCGGCGTCGTTTTGATTTCCTTCAAAGAAACCGAGTAATCCGTCTTCCCCTCGTCCCAGCTCAGCGTAAAAGTTTTCGGCTCCCACTCTGAATCCGCCGTTTTCTTCGCGGCGGTAACGGTATACGTTTTCAAATCGCCGCGGTCATTGATCGGCGGGAAAGTGAGCAGCGCGGTGCTGGCGCCCGTGTCATCACGAGCCAGTTCCTTGCCGTCGATGACCACCGCTCCGCCGACCGGAACCGTGGCGATGCGGACGGTTTTGTTGTGCGCCCGCAAATCAACGGTGTAGTCGGTTTTGCCATCGTCCCAGGTAACGGTGGTGTCGATCGGATCAAAGCCCGGCTTGTCGATACGCAATTTGTACTGATTCCACTGATTGGTCTGCGGATCAATATTGAACGCCACGCCCTGGTTATCACCACCACGGTAGGTCAGAGGGGTCACGCCGATCTGCTCATCATCGAAAAAAACCTTCGCTCCCGGCGGCGTGCTAGTGATCGTCATTTCCTTGCGCATCGGCGGCAGCGTCAACGTGTATGTCGGATCGGGATCGGTCCAGGTGATGGTCCGCTCGGCTGTTTGAAAACCGGGCCGCTGGGCACTGATTTTGTACGTGGTCCAGTTTTTCGCCCCATCCAGCGTGAAATCCAAATCGGTGGAATAGGTCCCCGCATTGCCCTGCGTCATCGGCTTGCCATTGATGCTGATCACGCCGGGAAACGGCTGAACATTGATAGTGATGTGCTTGCTCTGTTGCTTAAGTTCGACCGTGACCTGCGGCCCCGTGGTGCGGGTGATATCAATCGAAGCGTCTTTGTAACCCGGATGCGAAAGCTCGATGCGATGCTCGTCGTTATTGCCATTAAAAGTAAAGCGATAGACCAGCGGAGCGGAGCCTTTTTCCACGCCGTCGATGCGAACCGTCGCCGCCGAAGGGTGCGTGGAAATGGTCACTACCCGATCCACGCTGCAGCCGCCGATCATCCCCACCGCCGCCAACACTATCAGCCACATCCATCGCATATCCGATCTCCTGAATCGGATATGTCTAACGGATGAAGGGGCGGAAGGAAAGAACGGCCGTTTTACCCCCTCTCCCGGTAATCCGGCCTTCGGCTCTGAGGCTCGATTCGACTGAGGCTCATCGAAGTCAGGCTCGAAGACAGGAGAGTCGAGGTTGGGGGGGGTGCCATAGGTCGGCGTACCCGCAGACCTGTGTCTTTCGCCACGCGGGCCGGCACAGGTCTCGGCGTACCGCGACCTGTGGCACCCGTGATCCGAGAGGGCGGCGGTCTGTCGTTACGGCTTGGCGTCCGATTGCTGCTGCGCAGCCGGAGTGGCGTTATCCAATTGCGCCACGATCTCGACCGGCACCGTCTGCTCCGCAAGTCGCTTGGCCTGTTGATCTTCGACCGTCACCTTCAACAGATACCGGCCGATGGTCAGCGTCGCGGGCAACTTGATGCGCTTGACCAGGAAAAAATCATGCCGGCGATTGCGCGAGGAATCGACGATCTGCCCCGATTTGTCGACCCACACCGGCATGCCGCTTTCGGTGTAGAGCGTGGCTTCCTGCGACAGGCGCGTTTCCCATCGCTGTTTGTCCGCTTGCAACACACAGGCGAAATTTTCCACTTCGCAGTAAAGAATCGCCTCATGCGTCGAACCGGCGGCAAAGCGGGCCGGTTCCATCGGCTCGTACATGCCGAAACCTTCGACGCTCTTGCACAGCGCCAGCGCGGGGATGTTCAAATCCGCCTGAGAGCGAAGCCGATCCGCCAGTTCCAACAGCGGCTTGATTTTTTTCGACAGCAGCATGTTATTGTCGGCCCGCAGGCTGCTGCGAAAATTGGTCAGCCCGTCCATGATCGTCGAGATCACTTCCCGATCCTCCAGCGGCAGGCTGCTCATCACATCAAGCTGCGGCACTTGCTCATCGCGGATAAACTGAAGCAACTGCCAATCCAGATGCGCCCACAAATCCGTCGGCGAACCTTGCAGATTTTTGGCGAGCCGCGCTTCCAAATCCGCTCCCGGCAGCGTGGGCTTGGCCGGGGTCACCGGGCGATTGATATCCTCTGGAGCCACGCGCAGTGAACTCTGAGCGGCGACCTTGTTGTCATCCGGCTGCAATGCCAAACCTTGGTTGGCCGTGCTCTGTTGTTGCTCGACGACAGGATGCGAAATCATCGCAACTTGGGGCGGCGCGGTGGGTGTTGGCGTACCCCTTGAGCCGGCAACGTTAAAACCCTGAGTCGGCTGCGAAGTGGGACCGGGAGCATTGCGATTATCCGCCAGCGGGCCGATTTCCTGGACATAATTGGAAACCCGCTGCTGCACGAGGCCGGGCGTGGAGAGTTTCACCTCCGGCGAAGTCGGCCCCGCCAACGCCGGCGCGGGTTTATCATCCACCGCCGAGGCCGGCGGCTTAGCCGGGATCGCCGGACCCTGCGCCGTCAGCGTGTCGTCATTGTTCTTAAACCACCGGCCCGATTGCGGCGCGGATTTGTTTTGGCAACCGGCAACCAACAGAACTGCTACCACCGCAATCCAGCGATGGGCCTGCAAACGCGATATGTTCATGGAAATCTCCATCCTTGGAGCCTTGTAGAAACCGACATCCTGTCGGCGTCAACAGCTTGCCACTATATCGCTGGGCCGCGGCGAAGCAAGCAGCAATGGCGACCCCTCTTGAGGCGGGCTACTCGGCAAGCGTAATCGGCCAATGCTCCCACCCCCGCTGCGTTTATTTGTCTCCTTCGGCTGTGCAAATTGTGCGTGGGTGCGTAGCTCGCCTAATCTTTTTACATTTCCGTGGTTTTTCTGCCGCTTCGGCGGCGGGCGGCGGTTAAATTGGTGACTAACGGCAATTCACGGGCGTTTGCTTTGCCAATTCCGCTGTGATGAGAGCGATGCGAAAAAAGGGCTTTGATTATTTGAGTGTCGTTTCCCGCCGTTCAAGCGCGAGGCGGCGAGCGGCGGCGGCATCGGCCTGCGCGCTGGCCCTGGCTGCGGCCGCCGGAGCTTCTGCCACGCCGATTCTTGACAACGGCGTCGCCTCGCCGGGTGACACCGTTTCGCCCCCGCCGCCTAACGGAGTGCTGGAACTGGTGGTCAACACGATCGACGGCGATGTCGAACTCGAGGGCAATAACGCTGACGTCGCTTCACTGCAGATCACCAGCTCCAGCGGCGGCATCATCACCGCCAATTGGACCGACATGAACTCCAACGGTTACAGCAACTGGTCCGACACGGGCAAGAAGAAGACCGACATCGGTGAGTATGACAACCAGTTCGACGCCAGCGGCGACTATGCGGTGTTGGGCGTCGTGGATTACGGCGACATCTATAACAACAATGGCTTCAACAACGAGAATTACGTATTCAAGTATGGTTCGGTGGAGTCCGACGACGAGACGGTCGACCTCGACACCGGGACAGTCATTTACATCGTCCCCCTCCCGGAACCCGCCACGCTGAGCTTGATGGCGGCAGCAGCGGCAGGATTAATGGGCAGGGGCAGGAAGCGGCGGCGCAATTGAGCGTGGGCGAAGATTTCTTACTCTACGGGCTGGGAACTGTGCAATCGGCAGAGGGCAAATCTTGGGTAAATTCAAAGGGTCGGGAGTCTTTGTTTTCAGCAGATTCCAAGCAGCCTGCCGGCGGGGAATTATCATTTCATTGCCACCGTCGACGCCGGCGGCCAGCAGTTGCAATTCGCTTCCACCCGCCAAACTTTCGCGCTCGCCGGCTCTACCGCAGCACCCGCCATCGCCCGGCCAATATTTTCCGCCACTGCCATTGCAACTGACCCACAAGCGGATGCCTGGCTCACCGACGCCGCGAATGATTTGGATTGAACAAATTCAAGCAATCTTAAGGGTACTTCTCCCCCGCCGGGCTGAGGCCGGGCTGGCGTTCACAGCTTTAGCCGCTTGAATAACCACTCGGGAATGCTGCGGATGATGAGCATGATATAACGCCAGAAGAAAGCGGTGTAGATGACATCACGGCGGCGCTGGATGGCTTTGGCGATATCGGCGGCGGCTTTGGAGGAAGACACCATCAGCGGGGAGGAAATCAGGCCCCAGGTCATGGGCGTGTCGACAAAGCCGGGTTTGACGGTGATGACTGAGACGTTGGACTTGAACAGCCGGTTGCGCAGGCCTTGGAGGTAAGTGGAGAAGGCGGCTTTCGAGGAGCCGTAAATGTAGTTGCTTTGGCGGCCCCGGTCGCCGGCGACGGAGGAGATGCCGCAGATATAGCCGCTCTTGCGCCGTTCAAAATAGGCGGCGGCTAATTCGCAGAGGGAAACAGCCGCGGAGTAATTGGTGTCGATCACTCGCTTTGCCGATGCGAAATCTTTTTGGCACTGGTCCTGATCGAGCATCGCCCCGAAAGCGATGATGATGCCTTCCAGGCCCTCTGTGAATGCGGCTGCACATTGCTGGAAGAACTTATGGTGCTCGTCGAAATCGAGGGCGTCGAATTTCATTTCGACGACGGTTGCACCGAATCGCAGGCGCAAGTCCGAGGCGAGGAGAGATAGTTCCGCCGAGTCGCGGGCGGCCAGGATGAGGGGCCGGGATTGCTTGGCCCAATGATAGGCAGTGGCCTTTGCGATCCCGGAAGTCGCTCCCAATAAAAGTGTGGCCTGGCTCATGCGGTAATTCCAAGCCTTCGGCTTTGCGAGGACGCCAGCCGGCGATCGGGGTCGAGGCGCTGTTGAATCCGCTGAAACTCCGGCAGTTTCGGGTACATCGCCGAAAAGGTGGATCGCTCCATGCAGGCGTCCTTGGCGAGATAAACCCGTCCGCCATGCTCGAGCACGATCTGATCCAATTGATGCGCCAGCTCCACCGTCTGGGGACCATGGTACGGAATATCCAATGCCAACGAGTGGCCCGGCATCCCGAATGACAAAAGCCCGCGACTGGATTGCCCCATGGTTTTCAGAACCGCCAGAAACGAGGCGGCGCGGGTCGTCGTTAGCGCATCCAGCATTTTGATCAATCCGCGCCGGCTTGCTTCGAGCGGAATCACCGCCTGATACTGCAAGAATCCGCGCTTGCCGTAAAGCCGATTCCAGTGCAGCACGCCGTCCAACGGATAGAAAAACGAATCGTAATCCACCACACGCCGGGCATCCTTGTTTTTCCTGTAAAAGTGGGAATTGAACATGCGGATGCTGAGGGAATTCAGCAGGAAGCCCGGCATGAACAGCGGCACGGAATGCTTTCGTTTCGGAGGCAGGTTCAGTGGAGCATCACGATATTCAGCGGAAAGATCGGCGACATTGGCGTGGCTGCCGCGCATGAGAACCGAGCGACCCATCGATGACCCGGTGGCGAGGCAGTCGATCCAGGCCACGGAATAGGGATATGCATCATCGCCAGAGGCGAACATATCCAGCGCGGCGTCGATGTTGGCGGCCCGTTTGTAATCGACGGTGATGAAGGCGGATTGCACCGGCACCAGGCGCAGCCGCGCGCTGACGATGGCTCCGGTCAGGCCCATGCCTCCGACGGTGGCACTGAATTCCTCGATGTTTTCCGTCGGCGAGCAAGTGATGATCTGGCCGCTGGGGAGCATCAATTTGAAGTCGAGCAGAAACTCCGATATCGACCCGTCACGGTGGTGGTTTTTGCCATGCACATCGGCGGCGATGGCTCCGCCGATGGTGACGAATTTTGTCCCCGGCGTTACCGGCAGAAAAAATCCTTTTGGGACGATGATGTCGAGAATCTCCGCCAGAGAAACGCCGGCTTCGCATTCCAGGATGCCCGTGGACGGATCTAAGGAGATGAAGCGATTCAGATGCTGGTGCAGGATGACGCCGCCGTCGCTGTTGAGTGCCGAGTCGCCATAGCCGCGGCCCAGGCCTCGGGAAATGACCGATGGAACCTGCGGATCGGCCAGCGCCGCCGACAGCTCCGATCCGCTTTCGGGTCGGAAGGCGTTGCAGTTTTCGACTGGGAAATTACCCCAGCCGGCCAATTGCAACATCTTCACGCGCGGCATGTGGATTCCTGTTCGTTGCAGTTGTTGCCTATAAAGCGGCTATCAAAATGAGACACGCCACGAGACCGCCGGCCATCAGGCTTACCCTGTCGGTGAGGGCAAAAACGACCGGATCATCGTGTAAAGCGTGCCGACGCGCTAAGAACCAGAGCCTGGTAATCCAGTACATCAGCACCGGGCAAATCAACCACAGCACATTGGGATGGCGATACAGGGTTCGCACCAGATCGCTGTTGATGTAAGTACAGAAAACCAGCACCGCCATATACCCGCTGCCGGGACCGATGCTTTGAATAATCTCCAGGTCACCGATCTGGTAATTTCTTCCGGCGAGCTGGGTCTGCTGGTTTTTGATAGCCCGAGTCAGCTCCGTGTAGCGTTTGGCAAAGGCGAGGCTGATGAACAGGAATAAGGAGAACGCCATCAGCCAGGGCGTGAGAGACACATCCGCCGCGACGGCACCGGCGAAAATGCGGATGACGTACAATCCGGCCAGGACAAAAACGTCCACCAGCAAGCGTGTCTTGAAATAGGTGGAATACCCGATTGTGCCGCACAGATAGCCAAGCAATACCAGGGTGAACTTCGGTGTGAGCAGAGTGAGCGAAATCGTGAATGCGATGACGGCAAGCAAGAGCATCATGGCCATGCCGGTGGGAACCGAAAGCCGGCCGGCGGCAAACGGTCGATGACGCTTCCGGGCGTGCTTGCGGTCATCGGCAATGTCCAGCATGTCGTTGAGCAGGTACGCCGATGATGCGCAGGTCGAAAATGCGACACAACCCAGGAGGGTGTTGATAATGCGAGCGTGATCGCCCCACTTGTGGGCCAGGATCAATGGCACCAAAAGCAGGAAGTTCTTGCACCATTGCACCGGACGAACGGCTTTAATCATCGCCTTGTAGCTCGATCGGCGGGGAACAAGTTGGCGAACCTGGCGGCACTGGGCGCGAACCTTGCGTTCCAGGGACGGGCCGGCATCCACGGTGATGGCGCAGCAGCATCCTTTCCATATATCCAAATCAGCGGAAGAGTTTCCGACGTAATCAAATTTGCCGGCACCGAAACGGGATTCCAATACCGCACGTTTGGCAGCGCCTTTCAGGTTGGCTGTGGGGTCGCTGGCGATCACTTCATCGAATAACCCAAGATGCTCCGCCACCGCATTGGCCACCAGACGATGGCTTGCCGTGGCCAGAACGTTGCGCCCGCCGGCCGCCCGATTGGTCCGCAACAACTCCAAAACCTCCGGTCGATAAGGCAACAGCGCGGCATCCAGTTGGACATTGGTTGCCACGTAATCCTTGAACGCTGCGCGTCCCTCTCGGAGTCGAAAAGGAATAGGCCAAAGTTTCCGAGGGTTGGTTTTGGCCAATCGAAGAAGCGATTCCCATAGGCTATCCGTGGAGATCAAGGTTCCGTCCATGTCGACGCACAGCACGTTGCCGACAGCAGGATTCGGCGAAGGAGATGATGCGGATGCTGGATCGATTGCGCCCGCTGTCATGTTTTGTTGATTCCAGTAGAATGCGACCGTCGCAGCATAGGAAATCGCCGCATTGGGAGCGATATTAACTGTCGCCTGTCCGTATGCAAGGCGGGATTACGCCTGGTCTATTCCTTGCGGGAGATCAGTCCAGTATGCCACCAGGTCAAAGCATACAGGAACGCCGCCAATCCCAGTGCCGTGAGCAATCCGCCGATTTCCGAATTGAACGCCGACGGCAGCCAGGTGATCCAGAGTAACGCCTGGTGACAGGCGATGAGCGCACATAGCTGACCAATAGTCGGAGAATATTCCTCGCAGAAGAACCAAATCGTGGCAATCCAGAAGGCGGGCCACCCGTACACGACAAAACGGGCAACCGTCGAACCGAGCAAAGGAGAAATGGCGAAGCTGACCAGGCCATAAATCAGAGCGATGTGGATGGCCGTCGGCGAAGACGGTGTGCCGGCGGACATGGCTCGCCGGCGGCGTTGTTGTAGCGATCGCAAAAGAAGTAGCGGCAAGGCGCCGAAGCTCACCAGCCAGTACAGCAACATCCCGAGCGGCGCCGCCAATCGGAACCTGCGAATGCCCACCTCACGAATGTTTCCGAACTGCAACCACCTTGGCAAAGAAGTTTTCCAGGCCGCGGGATGATCGAAGGTATTGGTCCAGGCCTCCAGTCCAACAATGTTTTTCAAAAAGTTAAAGGGAATTTTGCCCGCGGTGTAGAGCAAAGGGTTCAGGTGGTGAATGTTGGGCTGGCCATGCGCGATAACACGGGCGCTGATGATCATCGAGATAGCGGTTAGGCACGTCACGGCGATGGCGGTCGGCCGATCTTTTCGCCGCCACAGCACGACTGCGGTGATGACGCTCAGAAGAACCGTTGCCTCCCGTGTGAAGTACATCAAGGGAATCATGGCCAACATGCCGATACGCCAGCCGCGGAGCATCAACCAGAAGAAAGCCGCCACGAGCGCCGCATGGAACAAGTCCGGCATGAATCCAAAGCGGTATAAATCAATGAGCGCCGGCGAGAACAGCAGCGGAGCCAATATCCATAGTCGTTGGCATCGATCACGAACCATGGCGGCGATAAACCCGATAAGTACAAGCAGTCCACCCACCGCCAGTAGTGCGAACGCCAGTCCAAGGGTGTTTATACCTAAGCGTGTCAGTGCCCGGGCAATAAATGGATGAAGAAAGCGGCTGCTAAACGGCTGAATGACCTCCGCGAGCTTGCCCTGTGCGATAGCCAGGTAATACCCGCAATCGACACACCATTGTGGGTAAAAGCTCGACGCCGCCGCCATGACTGCGGCTGTCAGCACTATGGCCAGGATCAGCGGAGCAAACTGGTTGCGAGAGAAATTCTCGATATTGGTTGCATTGGGCGCCGGCAATCCGAAACCGCCTATTCCGTCTGCAAAACAAGCCGAGTGCGCCACCAAGCGAACGCATACAAGCAAGCGGCGCACACCAGCGCAATCAGCAGTCCGCCGACTTCCGAACTAAATGCCTTGGGCAGCCACAACAGCCATAGCAACGCCTGGTGGCAGGCAATCAAGACAAACCAATCACGAAGGGTCGGACAGTAGCCCTGAAAGAAAAGCCATACGGCGGCAATCCAGAAGGCGGGCCATGCGTAAGCGATAAGGTGTCCAGTCCCCGCGCCCAGCACCGGGGCGGCGGCGAAACTGACCAAACCGTAAACAAGTGCAACGTCAATTGCCGCCGGAATCGCTCGTGCTGGATTGGATGCGCTGCGGCGCTTTTGCATCGCCCGCCACAGCAGCAACGGCAAGAGACCGAAAATCACCAGCCATTGCAGCAGCAATCCCAGGGGCAGCGATGGCCGAAACCCGCGGAAGCCGACCTCACGAATTTTTCCAAAGTGCAGCCAATGCGGAAGCGCTATTTTCCAGGCGGGCGCATAACTAAACGTGTTGGTCCAGCCCTCGACGCCCAGCACGTTCTTTAGAAAATTGAAGGGAACCTTGGCCACTATATACATCAGCGGGTTGATGCCATGAATGTTCGGTTTGCCGTGGGCAGCGATGCGGGCGCTGATGACCATCGAGATCAGGGTCACGCATGCCACGGCTATGGCGGTCCGCCGTTCCTTCCGCCGCCACAGCACTATGGCGACGATAACGCCGAGAAGGATAGTTGCTTCGCGCGTAAAAAACATCAGCGGAATCATCGCCAACATGCCGGTGCGCCAGCCGCGAAGCATCAGCCAGAAGAAAACGGCCACCAGCGCCGCATGGAATAGGTCCGGCAAGAATCCATAGCGATATAAATCAATCAGGGTCGGGGAAAATAAAATCGCGCCGAGTATCCATAGCGGTCGGCATCGATCTTGAACCATTGCGGCGATGAATCCGACGAGTACCAACAAACCCGCTACCGCCAGCAGACCAAACGCCAGCCCCAGCGTGTTTGCGCCCAGATGCGTCAACGCCCGCGCAGCATAAGGATGAAGAAAACGGCTGCTCCACGGCTGAGGGACCTCGGCAATTTTGCCTTGGGCGATCGAGAGATATCCCTCAGCATCCGGCGACCACTGGGGATAAAAGCTCCAAGCCGCCGCCATGACCGCCGCCGTCAAGACCACGGCTAAAATGAGCGGATAGAGCCTGCGGCTAGATGCATTTTCTAAGTTGAGGGTGTCCATTGAGATGAATCCTGCGCTGTGCGCCGGTAGCCCACATTACTCTGCGTCACCGACTGGTGTTTGTCAAACCAGTGCGATTTACGCAAGTTTGTTTGAGCGCCGCGGCAACACCGCTTATGCTGTTTCGTAGTAACGGATGGCGGTCCGGTGGCCAATTTCAATTTGGAGAATCCAATGTCCGATTCGCAGCAGAATGAGAAGCAGTCCCGATATTCCCGGCGTGATTTTGTAAAAAGCTCAACCGCGGCGGCTTTTGGCGCGGCGGCGGTGTCGGCGTTTCCGTCGTTTGTCCATGCCGCAGAGGATAACACGCTGAAAGTCGGCCTCATCGGCTGCGGCGGGCGCGGGAGCGGAGCGGCGGTCAATGCCCTGCACGCGGACAAGAACGTCAAGCTCGTGGCGATGGCCGACATGTTCAAGGATAAGCTCGAAGACTCGCTGCAGAACCTGCAGCATTCGGATGTCGGGGATCGGGTCGATGTGAAGCCGGAGTATCAATTTGTCGGCTTCGACGCATACAAGGGCGTGATCGAGGTGTGCGATGTGGTGTTACTGGCGACGCCGCCGCATTTTCGGCCGATGCATTTGCAGGCGGCGGTCGAAGCGGGCAAGCACATTTTCTGCGAAAAGCCGGTGGCGACCGATGCGCCGGGATTGCGGTCGGTGATGGAGACATGCAAGCAGGCGAAGGAAAAAAATCTGTCGCTGGTATCGGGGCTGTGTTACCGCTATCAGCCGCAGAAGATCGAAACCATCAAGCGGCTGCGGGATGGAGCGGTCGGCCAATACACGGCGATGCAGTGCAATTACCTCACGACCGGCCTGCGCACCGCTCCCCGCAAACCGGAATACAACGACATGGAATGGCAGCTTCGCAACTGGCTGTATTTCTATTGGCTGGCAGGCGATTTGATCATGGAGCAGCATATTCACAGCTTGGACAAAATCATGTGGGCGATGGGGGATGAGATGCCGGTGAAGGTGACGGCCAGCGGCGGCCGCGCTTGCCGGACGGCGCCGGTGTATGGAAATGTGTACGATCATTTCAACACGATTTACGAATGGGCGAGCGGCTTGAAAATGTTCTCCGCCGCCCGCCAATGGGACGGCTGCGCGACCGACACCAGCGACTGGATTTTCGGCACCGAGGGCAACGCCAATATTCAGATGCACGTGATCACCGGCAAAAATGCATGGAAGGATCACGACACCAGCAACAAGATGTATGACCTGGAGCATGTCGCGCTGTTCAATTCGATCCGCACCAACTCGCCGATCAACAACGGCGATTACATGTGCAAATCAACCGGCGTGGCGATGATGGGCCGCATGGCCGCTTACACGGGCCAGACGATCACCTGGGAGCAGGCGCTGAATAGCAAGGAAGATCTGTCGCCGGCCAAATATGAATTCGGCGATCTACCCATCGCGCCACTGGCGGTGCCGGGCAAGACAAAGTTTGTTTGAATGTCGAAAGAATCACCCAGTCTTCGACGGAGAGCGGCGCTGGCAGGTTCGAACGCACCCGCTCAACGCTAATCGATGCAGCCAATATGACGATTTCCAAAATCCAGGCAGTTTAAGGATTGCCCGCATGGCTGCGATCCCAACACATGTTGAAGAGCGCCTCCGGAGGCCCGCACCCCCGGCGATGTGCATCGTTCCAGGATCGACGCCCGTGCTGTCATTCGGTCCACTCTCGACTGCAACGGTTGCCACTCTCGGGTTAAATCCAAGCCGCGATGAGTTTCTTGATCTTGACGGAAGTGAGCTTCAGGGCAACAACCGCCGCCTGGCCACTCTTACTTCTTTATCCACGACCGATTTATCACTGGTGCATACCAACACACTCTTGCAAATCGTCAATGACTACGAAACGTACTTTGGCCGCAAACCGTACCACCATTGGTTTGATCAATTAGATTATATTTTGGCCGCTTGCGGCGCATCATATTACAATGGCTCCGCGTGCCATCTGGACCTTATTCAATGGGCTACGGATCCGAAATGGAGCAGGCTTAATCGCAGCGTGCGTTCGACATTATTAGAAGCTGATGCACCTTTTCTGGCGAAGCAACTTTCTAACTCGCAGGTACGAGTCTTGCTAATCAATGGAAAGGCTGTTTTCAAACAGTTTCAATCGAGGTTCGGAACCCTCAATGAAGAGCCACCAATCGTTTTGAATAGCGGAGAGAAATCCGATCTCTGGAGCGGAACCGTTTTGGGCACGGTCCGGGTAATTGCGTGGAGCAGGAATCTACAGTCTTCTTTCGGTGTGACTTCGGAATTTCGAGCGGCACTACGAGATCGTGTAGCAGTTTTGGCGAAGAAACTACTAAGCGAAAGTAAGATTGCCGAACGGACGACCGAGAGACCTGCTGCAAAATGATATCGCTCCCCAGTCCCTGCCCTTGGCGATTTTCATATTTGCAACTGATTCATCACCGACCAGACCTCATGCAGCGACTGCTCGTAAGCATCGGCCTGATCCCCCTGATAATGTGCGACTTCCGACTTGAAGTTGCCATAATCAATTTCATCCGCCAGTTCGGAAACCACCTGCATCCATGCGGTCTTCGGCACGAACAACCTGTAGGCGTAATCCGTCCCGGCGAATTCCCGGATTTCGCATTGGCCGAGCTGTCCGGGGAAACGCGCCATTAGCGAATCCAAGTGTGTCCGCATCCGCGCCCGGACCATCAAGTGTTTAGGATCGATTGGTTGGCCGCGTTCACCCTTTCCCTTGCGAGCATAGACGATGCTGAAAAAACCGTACTTGGTGAAAATCCACATTTGTTCTCCAAATTGGTAACGACGAGATCGAGGCAGAGCCGCAAGGGAATCATTTTGCATAGGCGAGGCGATGCGCTGAGTTTAGTTGTCTACTCGTTCGCTTTTGAGCGTCAATTTTGACGCCACTGCTCCTTGCGTGCACTTGCAACTTGCGGATCGCCCTAGCCGTCCGGTGGCCGGGCCGCATCTTTCCACGCTCCCAACGACTCACAGTCATTTTGGACACGCCCAGCTTGTGCCCGAACTCAGCTTGCGTCAGACGCATTCCTTCACGCAGGCTAATGATAAAACCTGGGGTTAATTTATCCTGATCCGTGAATACCGCCCTTAGCCGATCGACTGCTCGCACCGCCGGCGGAAGTAAGAGTGGCTGACCGGAACGATCCAGCTTGAGCCAGTCGGCGCGCAAAGAAACCACCAGCATGCTTTCTCCCTCGGAGGGCAATACATGAAGGAGGTCCATGCCCGGTTTCCAAGAGGTTGCAGTTGCGATAGCCATATCAGTCCTCCCAATAAATCGTAATAAACTCCGTGTCACTGCTGTTTTTCCCGCCTACTTTCCTGGTTTCAATGGCGCAGACAATTTCAATTTCGCCACCCAAGGCGGCTTGGCCCGCAATAATCCACTTCGGTCGATTGTGATCGTCCATTCCCTGTGATCGAACATCACTTGGACTGTCGATGACCGCCTGCACATCCGGCCAAAATAATCCGCGGTTTTCCATTCTCTGGTAAAAATGTTCGGTGAGGGCAAAACGCTCCTCCTCGATACATTCGCGGATCAGAGCGAGCGTGCGGCGAGCTTCGCTGGTCACATTTGTGAGTATACGCCTTTGTAGGCGCATGGGCAAGGAACGATTGACCGTCTTCTGCGGCGGGCGGTGCGGTTATGATCCGCCGTATGAGTCTACGATTAATATTACTGCTGGTGAGCGTTTGCGCCGCGGCGGTCGCGCAGGCCGACGCCGTCCCAACGACTCAGCCGTCAGTTAATCTGCGCGTCAACGCCGGGAAACCGCTGCGGACGATGGCGGGCGGGATCGGTGCGTCATGGCATGCCATTGGCGCGCTGGAACCGCGCATCCCCGCGCGCGGCAGCGCCTGGGGAGCTAACCCTCCGCCCGATGATGCCGACGCCTGGAACCAAATCGAAAGGCACGCGCGCTGGCTCGGGTTGGATTTCATCCGCGTGGAAATCGACCAGCGTATGTACGAGCCGCGCCGCGGCGCTTTTGACTGGGACAACCCGGAGATGCGCACGTTCTACCGCATCCTCGACTGGTGCCAGAAAAACCAGGCGGACGTCTACCTCCAGCAGATGTGGCCGGGGGTCGAATGGAATGCACTGCCCGGGGTTGATCCCATCCGAAGTGCGCCGCGCTCCATGGAAGATTTTGCCGACGGCATTGCGACGCTGACCGAACACCTTCTCAAGCAGAAGAAGTTTACCTGCATCCGATGGCTGTGCATCGAGAACGAACCACAATGGATTCTCTGGCGGGACGCGCACGGGCTCTTGCCGATCGTCGATGGGCTAAACGCCGTCCGCAAAGCGCTCGACGGCCGCGGGATCGATCTCCCGCTTGGCGGTCCGGATTGGACCCGGCTTCCGCCGCTGGTTGGGCGCGAGATTGATTTCGACAGTGCGATCGGCGCTTACGGCATCCATTCCTACCGTTTCGCGGACCTCGAGGCGGATATGGGCCAGAAGCAGAAGATCATGAGCGACTGGAGCGCCTGGGCGCACGCGCGCCACAAACCCTTCTTCATGGTCGAAGTCGGCGATGGGTCGGCGCCCGGGACTTACCCAGGTGTGCTGACTATCGCGGAGATGTTCCTTCGCGGGCTGGCCGCCGGCATCGACGGGCTCAGTCGCTACAGTTTTCTCAACCGCGGCGATATCGACGGCCAGTGGCAACTCGTCCGCACTTGGGACGCAGTCAACAATCGGTTTCTCAAAAAGATCGTCCCCGAGCCGGTTCCCTATTTCGGTTTTGGAATCATCACCCGGCTGGCGGCGAAGCATTCAGACGTGCTGGCCAGCGAAGTAGACGGCGGGGGCGGAAAAATTCTCTGCGGCGCACTTTGCAGTCCCAGCGGGCGGATCACGATCTGGATCCTGAACCTCGGTGAGGCGCGGAACCTGACGGTGAACGTGAAGGACGCGGCCAATTCCACGTTTTACCCGTACCAGGTCACCGCCAGGCGGCTCGACGAGCCGGGATTTATGCTGAGGCCCGGCGAGCCAATCGAGTTGCAGTCGGGCAAAACTTCATTGCCAATGCCGCTCCCGCGGCAAAGCATTACCGCCCTGTCGAATTACGATCTGCACCCGGAAGATCCGGGGATCACTGCGGATGATGCCCGGGGTGAGCAGAAGCCGTAGCGCCTTGGCATTCGCACATTGATGGTGCAGGCTTAAATTCAAAAAGAGGCTATCACTGAATTCAGAAAAGGTGAGACATGTAATGAGTTGAGGTCGGGAGTATACTATTGGAATATGTCATCAACTATCAGACAGACTGTTACGGTTCGACAAGGCGGTGTGGTTGAGATTCGTTCGCCCGAACTTCGCGAGGGGGACCAGGCGGAAGTCACGGTGGTCGTAAAGCCGCCACCGAACGGGAAGGCGCAAGATTCACCTCCCGCTGGTTGGCGCCGCTACGCCGGTGCGGTGAATCGGAACGATGCGAAGGCGGGAGATAATTAGCGAGTCGATGCGGATTTAACGGATGCCCAGCCGACGGAAAATGGAACTGATGCTCAAAGCCATCACCCACAACCTGAGGATCATCAAGCGTCCGATCGAGGGTCGCAACACAGCCGCTATGTACCCTTTCGTCATTCCAAAATAGCTACATCCCTTATTCAACCCCGGGCTTCATCCGAATTCAGCTTGCTCACTTCGCAAGCGCAGCGTGGTAATGGACGCGATAAAGTATGCCATCTTTGGCAGCGAGGAACTCCAGCGAATCGTCTGGATTGAAAACCATTTTGGCTGGTTCGAAGCCGACAAAAGTGTCGTAGGAAGGACTGCGATGGCCGTCGACCACGCAGAACGCTTCCTGCCCTATTTGCGCTCCGTATGCAACGTGCTTGCTGTCATCGCTGAACGCTATTCCGTTCTGCGAGACTGAGTCATACGGCGTCTGCTGGCCATCAATGACGACAACCGGCTTCCGCTCCTTCCATGCGAGATAAGCAAAGCGGCGACCGTCAGGGCTAAAAACAAAATGGTCGATTGCCCCGTCGGACGGCACACCGTCCTGGCCGTCCACCACGACGAATTGCTTGTCATGGTCAGAGGCCCTGTACGCGAAGTGCTTGCTATCTGTGCTGAATACAAGCGAGTCACGGATTATACCGCGATATGGAGGACTTTCGTGGCCGTCCAGAACCAGCGCCCAGTTGCTCCCTTTGCCAACCTCATATGCGAAGCGTGTTCCGTCCAGGCTGAGAACGGCCGTATCGCCGATGGCGTCATAGCGTGGCCCTTCGTGCCCATCCTTCACGAAATACCAGTTCCCATTCCTTTGCGCCACATAGGCGAAGTGATTACCGTCCTTACTGAGAATCAGGGAGCCGCGGGCGATGTTGTCGTACTGAAGCCCCTCTTGACCATCCATTACCACGACCGGGCTTATACCCTTGGTGCCAACGTAAACTACATGCTTGCTATTCGGGCTGAACCGAAGCGTACCCACTTTGTTAAACAGAGGCCCGGGCTTCCCGTCGATGACGGCCAGCCAATTCAGGCCTTTCACACTCGCCGCGTATGCAACTCTTTTTCCATCCGCACTGAAGAAGGGGGAGCCGTTCCCGATGCCCGAGTAGGCCGGCTGCTCAATCCCATCGATAACCGCAAACCAGCTTCCATCCCGTTGTGCACTGTACGCCACATGCTGACCGTCGGCACTAAAGACCGGGCTACCATCGCCCACGCCGTCGTATACGGTGTGCTCCTTGCCATCGAGCACCAACAATTGTTTCTGGCCTTTCCAAGCGACATACTTCCAGCGATTACCGACTGGACCAAACGAGGCCGATCCTGCCGTTACCCCGTCATATTGCGGCCCGCTAACACCGTCCATCACAACGCAAGCTTTATCGCCGTCCAGCGCAATAAATAACAGGTGCTTGCTATCCAGGCTGAAAGTAAGGCTATCCCGGCCGATACTTCCATATGGACCAAATTCCCGGCCATCTGCCACGACGGTAGCCTTGTCGTTATTGATCACGCTATATACAGCATGTTGGCCATCAGGACTGATGGCCATATCGCCAATGCCCTCGCAGGGCCGTCCTTCTTTACCATCAACGAAGACCGATATTTTGCCCTCAGCCGACTTTGCCGCAAGTACGACGTGCCGACCATCCTTAGATATGACTGCCTTCCCGATATGCGCGGGCATCAGTCCCAGCGCCTCCGACTCAAACGCCGACGGCTGTTCCGCGGGAATCGATAGTGCGGAAGACCTCAACGCCCCAAGCGCCACCGCGCAACACAGTAAAGCCAATCGGTTAAACATAGGGGTGATCGTATTCGAGCCGAGGAACGGGTCGCAATAACGGATGACAATCCCTGGCGGGCCACGCGACGCGCCGAAGAGCATTGTACCCAAGAAACGATTCGACGGAATTCAAAAAGGGGCCATCACTGGATTGCCGAGGATCGCATTCTACGGATCGGGATTGCTTCCTCTCGGCGGCCGGCGGCGGTGCGGTTATGATCTTCCGTATGATTCGACGATTAATTTTGGTGCTGATGAGTGGTTGTGGTGCGGTCATGGTATTCGCTGCGCCGCCAACCAGTGGGCCGAAGCATGCGGATCATCCGCAGACCCAGCCGGATGCGGCCGTTGAGGAAGATAAGATTTCGCACAGCAGCGGCGCGGTGACGGTGAATGGCCAACCATTGCAATACGATGCGACGGCGGGATATCTGACGCTTCATGATGAAGCGGGCAAGCCTCGGGCCAAGATGTTTTTTGTGGCGTATACCAAGGCTGAGGCGGACTTGGAGCAGGAACGCAAACGGCCTATTACATTTCTATTTAACGGCGGTCCCGGGGCGGCGGCGGTGTGGCTGCACCTCGGAGCTGTTGGTCCTCGCAAGGTTCAACTGGATGAACGGGGCATTCCGCTGGGGCCGCCGCATGCGCTGGTGGAAAATCCTTTTACCTGGCTGGATGTCAGCGATCTGGTTTTTATCGATCCGGTGAACACGGGTTACAGCCGTGCCGCCGAGGGGGTGAAGCCGGAAGAATTTTTCGGCGTCGAGAACGATGTCCACACCGTCGCGGAATTCATTCGGCTCTATACGACCAAAAACAAGCGGTGGCAAAGCCCCAAGTTTTTGGCGGGCGAAAGTTATGGCACCACCCGTGCCGCAGCGCTGAGCGATTACATGCTGGATCACGGCATCGACCTGAACGGGATCATTTTCATTTCCAGCGTGCTCGATTTTGCCACGCTCTCGCCGCAGTCGAACAATGATTTGCCGTACATGCTTTATCTGCCGAGCTACACCGCGCTGGCGACGCATTTCAAAAAGTTGAATCCTGATCTCATGGCGGACCGGGACAAAACGCTCAAGGCGGTTCAGCAATGGGCAGTGGGCGATTACGCCTCGGCGCTAGCACAGGGTGATTCACTGACGGGTGCGGTGCGAGCGGCGGTGGTGCAGAAGCTGGTCGATTACACGAGTCTCCCGGCGGACCTGATTGATCGCCACCATTTGCGAATCAGCCCCTGGCTTTTTCGCAAACATCTTTTGTACAGCGAGCGGAAAGTACTGGGCCGATTCGACGGGCGCATTGCCGTGGATGACTCCGACCCGGGCAGTGAAAGGGAGGATTTCGATCCCAGCCTGTCGGATTATCTGCCGGCCTATACCGCCGACATTTGCCAGTATTTAAGCGGGCCGCTCAAGTTTGAGAGTGATTTGACGTATGTGGTGCTGGACGGCAGCCGGGTACAACCCTGGTCGCTCGGCCGGGATGGGCAAGGTTATCTGGACGTGGCGCGGTCGCTGTCGTCGGCGATGAATCAGAATCCCCGGATGAAAGTGATGTTCGCCAATGGTTATCAGGACCTGGCGACGCCGTATTTCAGCACGGATTACACGCTGGATCACATGGAGTTGCCCGACGCTTTGCGGCAAAATATTACGCGCAAAATGTACGAGGGCGGGCACATGCTTTATCACGTCGAAGCATCGCTGCGGCAATTAAAAACGGACGTTGCCACTTTCATCGACGGCGCGATAGGGACCATGCCGGCGCCCTGATTTATTAAAAACGTTCGATAATCTTATCCCCGGCAAGATTGAGCGGCACGCAGGATAAAGTTGCGAGCAAACATTACCGATTGCAGGGAAGTGAACGCCTCGCCGCGGCGCGGGGCAGATGGTGAAGGGGAATGAACGAACTGCTTCTCAATCGGATTGTTCGCAGTCCGACACTTCCCGCCTTGCCCCAGGTTGCCGTCGATGTACTGAACGTCGGCAACGGGGGAGCCAATCACGTCGCCGTGAGCGCTAAGCTTTCGGAAGTGGTGTCGCGCGATCCCCGCCTGACGGAACGGCTGCTGCTGGCGGCCAATTCTTCCTTTTACGCCAGAGAGCGGCAATGCGACAACATTGCCCAGGCCATCGAGGCGATCGGACCCCGTGCGGTCAAAGTGCTGGCCATCGGCTTGTCGATGATCGACAATCTGTTGCGGACGCAGCGTCTGCCTTTCGACGCCAAAGAATATTCCCGTCGGGTGATTTTCTGCGCCACTGCGGCACGGCTGTGCGCCCAATTGCTCGAGCCGACGCAGGTGGAAGCGTGTTTCCTGGCGGCCCTGCTGATGGACATCGGCATGCTGCTGCTCGGTGATACGCTCGGCACTGAATATGCCCAAGTGCTAGCCAAGGCGGGCGATCATGCGGGGCTGGAAACGGTGGAACGCGAAATGCTCGACATCACGCATGCCGAGGTGGCAGGGCATGTGTCGCGCTATTGGAAACTGCCCGATGTGCTGCAGGTTCCGATTCAGTGCCACCATAATCCGCAAGGGGTAACCTCCGCTCCGTTGCGTACGCTGGCGGAGATGGCGTCGCTGGCCGGACAGTGCGCCGATGTGTTCGTTGGCGAGGATCCAGCCGGCTCCATTGCAGATGTGCGGCGGTTGCTTGTGGTGGGTTACGATGTTGATCAGGACGCGGCCGACAAATTGCTGGCGCAGTTATCCGGTGCGGCCCAGGCCTTGTGTCCAGCTTTTGATTTGCCGGTGGATCAGAATTATTCCCTGGAGGCAGTATGGATGAGGGCCGCGCAGAAGCCGCGGAAATCCGCCGCCAACGGCCACGATGGCCGGGAACGCCGGCGCTCGGCTCGAGTCGCAAGAGAAGGCTGTCTGCTCATTCGGCCTTATCTGGGTGGCGTCATGGCTGCTGCTGTTCGCGTGAAATTCAAGGATGTCTCAGCAGTCGGCATCGGCTTTACGCATGACTTGCCGCTCACGCCCGGAGCCCAGTTTGTCGTGGAACTTCCGGGGCGAAACACCAACAAAACCATTTTGTATACGGTGGTTCGCTGCGTTCCCATGGAGCATGGTCAATTTCACATAGGCGCCCGCATGGCCTCGGAACAACCGACAATTGCCGCGTCCGCCAGGCCTGTTACCCGCGCTGCTTCGCAGCACATTTCGGCGCCAGCCTGAAAACATAGCGCAAAAACTGCTTTACTTTCCGCTTTTCTCTGGTATCACATTCGACTGTCGGGAAAAAAATGGAGTTTTTTCAATGGATTTGCGCACGGAGGTGCCACAATGACCCCGCTCTTTGCACGTTTAACGGTCCGTTCCACTTCACACTTACTTTGCCGCAGAATCGCTGCCGGACTCTTGACGCTCAGCGTCACTGCGCCGCTGATGGTTTGCCGGGCTGATCCGACGCCGGAATCGCCGCAAGTTGGTTTTGACAACGCCCCGAACATGGTAGGCGGCATCATCAACGCCAACGCTGTGTTCGTTCGCTGCGGGGCGGCCGATAGTTGCTATCCCACGATGCGGCTGGACAAGGGCGCGCACGTCAATGTCGTGGGCATGAAGATGGATTGGCTGAAGATTACGCCGCCCGATGGCAGCTTCTGCTACATCCTCAAAGCCTACGTTGATCGCAACGGCGACGGCTCGGCGGGCAAAGTGAACAAGGATTCCGTGAACGTTCGTGCCGGCAGCACGCTGAACACGCTTAAGGTGCAGGTGGCGTGCCAATTGTCGGTCGGCGATGAAGTGAAAGTCCTCGGCGAGCAGGATGAATACTTCAAAATTGCGCCGCCGGACGGCAAAGCCTTCGCTTATGTGAAAAAGCAATTCGTCGATCCCGATCCGAATTCGACGCCTCAGCCGGTCGCGGATGCTCCCAAAGCGCCCGTCACGCCAAAAGCTCCTGATGGCACGGAACAGCAGATATCCCCGCCGCCGGTTACGAATGTTGAAGCAGTGAAAGACACGGCAGCCACCACGCAGTCGGTTGCCGACGCGGCGCCCCCGACCACCAAACCGACCGATGCGGCTGCGCTGGTGGGAGCGAAATTTGATGAAGCGGAAGCCGCGTATACTGCCGCCAACAGCAAGCCGCTGGATCAGCAGCCGATTGCCGATCTTGTCAAGCAATATGAAACTCTGGCGTCCAGCGATCAATTGCCAAGCACGCTGCATCGCATCGCCGAGACCCGGCTGGCAACGCTGAAACTGCGAGCGCAGGCGGCCACCGAACTGGCCAACGCCAAAGCCGCTCAGGAAGTGATGCAGAAAAAGGAAATCGCACTGCAAGCCGAGCGCAAGGAACTTGAAGAGCGCGGGCAGGCATTGGATGTCGCCTTGTACACCGCCGTCGGCGATTTGCAGACTTCGAGTTTGCAGCTCGGCAATAAGATGCTCTATCGTCTGACCGATCCCGCCAACGGCCGCACCGTCTGCTATCTCCGCAGCGATGATTCGAAATATGTGAACTTCCTCGGCAAATTCATCGGCGTCAAAGGTGAATTAACCACCGAAGCGCAGCTCAGCCTCAAGGTGATTACCCCGACCGATGTCAGCGAAGTCGATCCATCCAAGGTGAATCACGGCGTGACAGCGACGGTGGTTCCGCCGAGCATGATCGCTCCGGATGACGCCAGCGCCGCGGCCCATGTGGATACGCAGAAATAGGGCTGCCACGGTGTGAGCCGGAACTTTTGTCGGCCTACCCTTTGGCGATGCGCGCGATGCCGAGGAGGATAATAACTCCACCGACGACGGCTAGCGCTGGTCCGTTGTGTGTGCCGATGAGCACGAGCTTCCCGGTTAGGCCGCCAACGATAAACACTGCCCCGATGATGATGCTGATGATTCCTCTCATGCGTTGAAAGTAACCGCAATAGGTTCCGAGGATCAAATAATTACGATTTTATTGTTTTGCCCGTCTGCTCGTCATGCGGCCAATCCGGAAAAACTGGCCCTTGGCCCGCCCCGGCTTGGACTGGACGGCCACGAGATCTCCATGAATATGGCCGCCGCACAAGCAAAATCGCCTTGCCCTGGATGCGGCGGTCTTTTCCCCGACACTGATGCTCCGGGCTCGGCCCATGCTTACCTTGGCGCCTCGCACGGTTGCTGGGCTGTCTACTGCGATATCCTGGCCAAAGAATACGGCGAGTATAAATATCCGGAGGTTCATCGCCTGACGGTGGACAGCTATGCCGCGCAGCATCCCGGGACTCCGTCACGCCAGTCGATTCAATCCGTCGCCGGTCACCTCATTAGCCTTTACTTGGTTCTGGAACGCGGGATGAATGCCAAAAGAGCAACCGCGGCGATTCGCAAAGCGATCGAGCAGAGCCATCATTTCATGTGGCTGCCGCCGCCTCCATCACTGGGCGCCCTTACTGTTCTTGATGTCGTGGGAGCGAAGAATATCGACGAGCATACAAGCCGCGTCCAGCAATGGGCCCGCTCCGTCTGGGAGACGTGGACTCCGCATCACCAAACGATTCAGAAATGGGCGGAACGGTAAGCAAGTGTGTGACGGGCGTTTCATGAATGTTCGGCTGATCACGGCTTGGTCGTCGCTTGGGGCGTGGCGGGCTCCAATGCGTAGGTCCAGTCACCTTTACCTTTGTTCTGTGTCGAATCGATGCCGCCGTGATCGACGCCGTCTACATCAACGCTATAGAGAATCGGAAGCCCACCGCGTGTGATAAACCGAAGCGGTTTGCCATCAAACGGATCGGCGGGGATCGTCGCGATATAATTGGGAATCAGGGTCGCCAAATCGGCCGGCCAGGCGCCGTGATCCAAGCGATAGCGCGTCATAGCAATAGCGATTTGGCCGCAAGAGTCATTGGCTTCCCCACGCCCGAGGATTTTAGGTAGTCGGTTGAGGCTTGGAGCCACTATCGCCGTGAGGAAGTTATGTTGCGCGCGGTCTTGCAGTGACGTGGCACGTTGCTGTCCCAGATAAATCGGCTGCGTCATGTCGTCTTCAACCTCAGTCATAAAATCCAGATAGTTATCGACGTCCAGCAGCAGCGCCCTAAAAAGCGTGGCTTGAATGCCCGTGGGCCTGAAAATTTCCACGCCGGGCAGGGGCTTTAGGAGGGGAACGCCCACGATATCGCCATAGAAAACAGCGCCGAGGCTTTCATCGGAAATCAGGCCCAGGCGCATAATGCGGGACAATGGCATCAGATGATCCGTGTGCAAATGGATAAGTTGCTCTTTTGAAGTCACCAGAGGCAGCGTTCGTTCGAGCATGGAATGTCCGATACTGTCCTGGCCGATGCCGATGAGTGCGGACACGAGGCACGGCCGCTGGCCCATATGACGGCTCATCCGGAAAATCGCTGTTACGTCATCCAGAGCCCGGGCGATATCTCCGTGGCTGTTTGCTTCGTATGCGTCAAGCGCCAGCACATTCGCAGCATTGCGAGAGTCGGTCAAACTTTTAAGCAACTTGTCGAGCGGCACGAGCTGCACGCGCAGGTCCGCATCGAACCGGCAGCCGGGCAAGGACGCAGCCTGGCGTAACAGGGCGAGGGTTGGCGCGACCTTGTTTAGATAGGTAATCGTTGCCGGTTCGTCGGGATCGAACGTCCGGGTGTCGCCAGTTGGAGGATTGTGGACTTGCTGTTCATACTCGAAATCTGCCTGAAGCTGAGCGAAGGCTTCATCGTAAAGCGGGGCAGCATTACTCTCTTCAGATGTAATAGCCGGCACCATTGCGAGATAGTCAGACCGTAATTCGAGGCTGGCGATCGCACAGCGGGCCCGCACTGCTAGGTCCATATTGAGAAGGACCATGTAGCCTATCGATAGCGCGGCAACCAAGGCGAGAAACCAGGGCGCGGGTCGCCAAGTGGCTGCGGCGGGTGTGGCTGCATCGATTCGCTTGAACGCCAGGTGTAATAGCGGAATAAGACACACGCCAAACGCAACGGCCAGCGAAGCGCAAAACGTAAAATGGTTCGGCTCTATGTGGTAACAGAATTTGCCGAGCGTCGAGAGGATTACGACCGCAGTGATACCGGCACTGGGAACGAGGACGGCCACCGTCATGAGAAGCCGGCGCACCCAGCGGCGTTTCAGCCGGGCGATGCAGGCGGCCCAGAAAATCAACCAGATCAAGGTGATCGCTAGCAAGTCGATCCAAAGAAGTTCCAAATTCATCGGGTTGCTCCTTCGGAGGGCAATTCCAGGCTGCCAAGCGCCTGGCGGTCCGCCACGACAAGCTGGGCCGCATTCGAACACCGGGCGGCAGTGTCAGGCTGCGATGCGAAACAGACGGACAGGTTGATGCTCACCAGCGCGATGGCGGCAGCCGCGAGCCATGGATTGTTTGGCGGTGCAGCGGTCCTTGCAGCGGAGACGGAAACGTTGGCCATCCGCACGCTTTGCAGAACACGATCACGCTGCGACGACCCCGGCTGGGCGCGCCGAAGCTGCTGCAGGTGGTTTTCCAAAGCGGTTAGTTCGTCGGGCATCGCAGTGAATTTCATGACTTTTCCTTCAGGTAATTCCGCAGTTTCTCCAAAGCATATCGATAACGGCTCGCGGCGGTGTTCGGACTCACTTGCAAAACCTCGGCAATTTGGGCGAAGGTAAGATCGCCATCGACTTTCAGGGCGATCACCTCACGCTGCGGCGGCGGCAAGGAATTCAAGGCGTTCTCCAATTCTTCCGACGATTCGGAGGCCAGCTTGTCAGCGGTGTCAGGAGCAAATCTCCGCAGATGGTGTTGCTCTTTGCCCCGCCGCTTGAGCCGTTTTCCCACGGTAAATCGCAACACCGCAAAAACATACGCGTCCAAATCTCGGACCTCGGCAAGTCGCTGCCGATTTCGCACCAACTGCACGAAAACATCCTGAACCGCATCTTCGGCCTCTCCCGAATCACGGAGCATCGTCCGCGCAACCCGGAACAGCGAGAGGCCGAGCCGATCGTAAAGAGCGGCGTATCCTTCCGGCTGCCCGGTCGCCAACGCCGTGACGAGCGGATTAGCCGTTGGATGCGTCATCGTTCTCAGTTAGCAAGAGTCCCGGGGGGGCGCCGATTTGTCTAAGCCCCAAAACATTTTTTAGCCCGCGACCAACGGTCGCGGCTTTACAGCGATTTTACTCAACCGTGATCGTGTGATTTCGAGAATTGATGTAGGTGAGCAAGATCGGGCTGGGATCGCCGCCGGTGTCTTTGCAGGCCATGACAGCGACAAAGCCGCCGTCTTCGCTGTTTTTCCTCCAATTTGGCGGTGATCCGTTCAGGATGGATTGAATCGAAAACAACGAGCTGACGGCGGCATCACCGTCAGAAGAGAGGCCTGCGTCGTTTTGCCAGATGGTGGTGATGGTTTGGAAAACATCGGAATGGCGATCGAGATCATTGCTGCTCAGGCCCGTTAAGAGAATGGCGTCATCAGCGGAGAGGGAGCCGACGGTGCCGCCATAACTGTCGTTACCGCAGAAAGCTATGGAGTAGGCAGAATCCTCTGTGTAATCAGCCGGTTCAAGTTGGCCAGCGGCGGGGTCGACACCGATGATGCGATTCACTTCGCTCGTGGATGTTTTCAAATCCTTGGCGGCGCGGCCAATCACCGCTCCACCCATGCTAAAGCCAATCAGATTCACGCGCGACACCGGGATCCGTGAGAGTCGAATCAGGTTCGCCAGTTTATCTCCAACCGCTAGGCTGTTCACCTCCCAATTGGTTCGCGCCGCAGCAATCTTGCTCCAGTCTAAAATCAGTACCTGATATTGATTGGAGGGGAGCTGCGCCTCGACGGCGGCCGCCATGTCCGTCATCATGCTCGGGTTCATTTCGTTGCCGTGGACAAGCACAATCAGCGCCATGTGCCTATCGATCTTGCCTCCGGGATCCCCGTCGGCATTGCAAAGCGAAACGCTGGATGTGTTGATCGTCGAAAAAAGAACCCGCGATTCCAGGGGATCAAGCATCATAAAACCTAATTATTCTACTCGACCGTGATAGTATGATTTCGAGAATTGATATATGTGAGCGAGATCGGGCTGGGATCGCCGCCGGTGTCGTTGCAGGCCATGACAGCGACAAAGCCGCCGTCTTCGCTGTTTTTCCTCCAATTTGGCGGTGATCCGTTCAGGATGGATTGAATCGAAAACAACGAGCTGACGGCGGCATCACCGTCAGAAGAGAGGCCTGCGTCGTTTTGCCAGATGGTGGTGACGGTTTGGAAAACATCGGAATGGCGGTCGAGATCATTGCTGCTCAGGCCTGTTAAGAGAATGGCGTCATCGGCGGACAGGGAGCCGACGGTGCCGCCGTAGGTGTCGTCGCCGCAGAAGGCGATGGAATAGGCGGAATCCTGGGCGTAATCGGCGGGCTCGTAATAGCCGGCGCTCGGGTCGACGCCGATGATGCGATTCACTTCGCTGGTGTTGGTTTTCAAATCCTTGGCGGCGCGGCCGATGACGGTTCCGCCCATACTAAAGCCGATCAAGTTCACGCGCGACACCGGAATGCGCGATGCCTTGATCATGCCGGCCAGCGCGTCGCCGACGGCCAGGCCAACTTTCGCTGCCAATTGCGGAGCGGAGGCAAGTTGGCTCCAATCCAAAATCAGCACCTGATACTCATTGGCGGGCAATTCATCTTCTACGGCGGCGGCCATGTCGGTCATCATGCTCGGGTTCATGTTGTCGCCATGCACGAGGACGAACAGCGCCATGTGCTTATCGATCTTGGCTCCGGGAGTGCCGTTGGCGTTGTAAAGCGAAACGCTGGAAGTGTTGATCGTCGAAAAAAGAACACGCGATTCCAGTGCATCCATCATCACAACAATTCTCCGGTAGCCGGGGCCGCTTTTCCTAAACAAATCGAGAGATACGGCAATTTTACTTGATAGATTTCGCAAATACATCGGGCAGAGTCGAACGTCCAATAGCATGGCGTTGTTGTGGGAAGCCGGGCAAATTGGTCGTCATGCGTGCTCGGGCTTACATTCACCGCCGTTTTAACAGGCGAGGCACAACCGATGGCATCATATCCAACCGTCATTATCCTGTTATCAACCGCCCTGCTTGCCGGCTGCTGCGCGAACCGCCAAGGAGCAACCATGACCTCGGCCACTTCCAAGTCCAAACGATTTGAATTTCAGCAGACGGACCTGAACGATGCGGTGGCCAAGCGGCTTGAGCAAAAGGGATTGGCCAGGCCGCTGCAGGTGCTGGTGCTTTCGGGCGGCGGCGCCAACGGGGCATGGGGCGCGGGATTTCTCCGCGGTTGGACCGCCGTCGGTTCACGCCCGGAGTTTGACGTGGTCACCGGCGTCAGCACCGGCGGGTTGCTCGCTACCGGCGCATTCATCGGCGACGACGCCATGCTCGCTCAGGCATTCACCACGATCACCGACAGCGATGTCAAAGGAAGCCGATTTTTTCTGACCATTCCATTTTCCGATTCCGTGTACAAATCCAAGCCACTGCAAAAGCTGATCGGAAGGTTTATTACCAATACGATGATCGACACGGTGGCGGTTGAAGCGGACAAGCATCGCAAGCTGTACGTGGCCAGCACCGATATGGACACAGGGAAACTGCACATCTGGGATTTGACGGTGATCGCCCAGGCGCACGATTACGATTTTTACCGCACGGCGTTGCTGGCGTCGGCGTCGGCGCCGATGATTTTTCCGCCGGTGAATATTGAAGGCACCCTGCACGCGGATGGGGGTGTGACGGCAAATCTGTTCTTACGCAACAGTTTGCTTCCCAAGATCGCCGCCAGCCACGAGAATGCTCGCCGAACATTCCGCCTCACCACTCAACCGCACGCCACGACTCAGCCGCAGGATCTTCCCAAGCCGACCATTTATGTGATCGTGAACGGCCAGCTCGGCGCCACTTTCACGCCCACCCAGGATTGTCTGATTCCATTGGCGGAGCGGGCGGTCAATTGCCTGATGGCTTCCAACAATGTCGGCTGTCTCTACGAGACCGAATACTGGGCCAAAGACTTGTGTTACGATTTTCGTCTTAGTTTCATTCCCAACACAGTAACGGCCTGTGAATCGTTCACTTTTGACACCGTGAAAATGCAGGCCCTGTATAACGCCGGTAAAACATACGGGCAGCAATTGGACAACCAAAAGGTCTGGATGAAAATTCCGGATGTGGATGAGATTTCGGCGCAGCAGCCGTAACATTTACAAACTTTTTTTGCCAAGGAGGCACCATGCGAATTGAACCCTATGTGATTTTCGATGGCCGCTGCGAAGAGGCGATCGAGTTTTACAAGAAGCAATTGGGCGCGAAAGTGAACATGCTGTCGCGCTTCAAAGACAATCCGCAGCCCCCCGAGCCGGGGAAGATGACGCCGGGTACTGAGAACAAGGTAATGCACGGCAGCCTGCAAATCGGCGATTCGACGGTGCTGATGTCCGATGGACATTGCCAGAATCAGCCGAAATTCGATGGATTTGCCTTGACGCTTCATGCTGCGAATGATGCGGAAGCCGAGCGATTATTCGAAGCGTTGTCAAGCGGCGGGAAAGTGACGATGCCGATGAACAAGACGTTCTATGCTTCCAGCTTCGGCATGCTCACGGACCGCTTCGGAGTTATGTGGATGGTGATCGTGCAGACTTGAGGATCGTGCCCGTGGTTTCAGGAGCAGATCATGCAACCAATCACCCCATTTCTGTGGTTCGACAACAACGCTGAAGAGGCGATGAATTTTTACGTGTCGATTTTCAAGAACTCAAAAGTCAAAGGTTTGAGCCGCTACACCGACGCCGGCCCGGGACCAAAAGGACAAGCCATGGTCTGCTCGTTCGAATTGAATGGCCAGGAATTTTTGGCGCTCAATGGCGGCCCGCATTTCAAATTCACCGAGGCGATTTCGTTCGTCGTGAACTGCGAAACCCAAGCGGAAGTCGATGATTATTGGGAAAAGCTTTCGGCTGGTGGAAAGGAAGGGCAATGCGGCTGGTTGAAAGACAAATTCGGCTTGTCGTGGCAAATCGTCCCGACGATTCTCGGCAAATTAATGCAGGACAAGGATCCCAAAAAATCGGGCCGAGTGATGAAAGCAATGCTGCAGATGCACAAATTGGATATCGCCGCACTGAAGCGGGCAGCCGAGCAAGAGTGAATCTTTTTGCGTATAATTCGCGGCAATGCTGGATGATTTAGCCACGCCTTGCATTGTTGTCAGCGCGCCGGTGGTGCAGAGGAATCTGCAGCGCATGGCGGATTATGCTCGTTTACACGGCATCGGTCTGCGGCCGCACACCAAGACGCATAAATCGACCAGGCTTGCGGCCATGCAGATGGAACTTGGTGCGATCGGATTAACGGTGGCCAAAGTCGGTGAAGCTCGAATCATGGCCAAGGCGGCGGACGACCTGCTGCTGGCGTATCCCACGGTCGACAAAACCCGCTCGGCGGCAGTGGCGGAACTGGCGCGGGAAAAGACGATGCGCGTCGGCCTCGATTCGACGCTGGCGGCGGATGTTCTTAATGATGCGGCGAGCCGGGCGGGATCAACCGTCGGCATTTTGATTGATTTCGATGCGGGCAACCACCGCACCGGCGTGCAAAATGCGGCCGAGGCGTTGGCACTCGCGCAGCATATTTCGTGCTGTAAATCGCTTCGGCTTGATGGGCTGATGTTTTATCCCGGTCATCTGCAAATTCTGCCGACGGACCAAGCCAAAGGTTTAGCGGCGATTGAAGCGAAGATCGATGAGATGGTGGATCTATGGCATCGTCACGGATTGGAAGCCAAAATTATTTCTGGTGGCTCGACACCGACGGCGATGCAGTCGCATCAACTCCGCGGCGTCACGGAAATTCGGCCCGGCACGTACATTTTCAATGACATGAGCTACGTCCGCTGCGGATGCGCCACCGTCGAAAATTGTGCGGCCCGTGTTCTCACCACCGTAGTCAGCGCCACCATCCCCGGCCAAATCGTGCTCGACGCCGGCAGTAAAACGATCAGCAGCGATCGCAGTTCGTATGCTCCGGACAGCGGCTATGGACATCTGGTTGGATTTCCCGAGGCGGTTGTCACCAAGCTCAGTGAGGAGCACGCCCAGGTGGATGTCAGCGGTTGCGAGCGGCCCCCAAAACTCGGGCAGCGCGTGGAACTCATTCCGAATCATATTTGTCCGGCGATCAATCTACAGGATGGATTGTGGTGGTTTGCCGAAGGATTTACGCAAAAAGAGCCGCCCGAACGCCTGCCGGTGGAAGCCCGTGGGCAGATCATTTAAATCAACTGACGGGGCCGCCATCCGATCGTCGCAGCGCCTGAATGAGCTCCCATCCGAGAGTGGGGCTGCGCATTGCCAGGCGGATGGGTTGATGCAAACACCTCCAGGCATCTTCTGCGAATATTCTCAATATGAACTCATACGTTTGCTGGTGGCTGCGCACAGCGCGCTGGAGTTTCGCATCCGGCGGCAGGCGCTCGCGCTGCTTGCCTGGCTGCACTTGATTCCACCAATCAATTAACTGCAACCGAGCTTGCACTCGTGCGAAAAAAGTTGCCAGCCGATCGGCGGAAGAAGCACTCAGAGGCATTTCCCATTCTTGAAGAATGGCGGCGGCCTCGATGTCCTGCGGCGGCATGAGACGGTGGACCGCTGCTGACGGCAATTCCGCCGCGGCTGCTGTTGGCGGCTGGCCATTTGTCACGGCCGCGGCCGCCATGCAGTGATGACGATAGATGCGCAAAAGTTCCACATCGCTCGGCAATGCGCCCAGGGAATCTTCCGACAATTCATTTTCCAAGTCGGCGATGAAATCCTGCCGCAGCCGCACGCCTTGGAGAAAATCCCGGATTTGCTGCGCGGATTTGGGGTTAAGCCGCTGATCGAAATACGCCGTGACCCTTCCGGCTTGGCGGCGAAGCGATGACCACAACATGCTGAGCCATTTTCGCCGCAGTTCGAGATAATCCTGCAGCACCATGAGACCGTGGTTGACGTGGGCGACGGTCAGCGGTTCGCGGCGGAAGCGCGAGGCCAATGAGCGATCAAGTGGAACAGTTTTGATGGTGTTGGCTAGGGTTTGCATCGTCTGCAGCCGACGGGTGTGTCGCTGTTGTTGGGCCACATCCCAAGTAGCCCAATGCGCGAGAATATCCAAAGGAACCTGCGGTGCTCGGGCTTGATACGCCGCCAGTATTCCGGAGCATTCACGGTACGTTTGGCTGTACCGGCGAAGCAATTTCGATTGGCGAGCGAGCAGATCAAGGGATAGTTCCTGGTCGTCGCTTCGATTAAGCAATTCCTCATCCAAGGGACCGGCGTGAAGAATCGCAATCTGCGGCGATAGTGCAGACAACGCCACCTGAGCGGTCTGGATGCGATCAATTTCAGCGACGTTCCATGCGGAAAGCACCTCGGGATCGACGGACATCAGCACATCACCCAATTGCTCAGCGAGTTCGGCACGCTTGGCCGAGGGAATGTCTCGAAGCAATTCAGGCAATGGCGCCAGAGATGCCGGCGCATCGCCTGCGGCAACGGCGAACACCCCCAGCTGCGCGGAGCAGCGAATTTTCGGCTGTTCGTCGCAAACCTGATCCACGGAGAGCGGCTGGAGCGGCAGCGGTAATCGCAAGACAATTTCGCCGCCCAAACCTGTGATCGACATAGCCAGATAATCCATCCAGCGCTGGATTTCGCTGAGTGCGTCGGTTTCGTGTAACGACGGCGGCGGCTTGTCGCCATGGATTTGGAGCCACGTCGCCAGGATCGGATTGAAAATGATCCCCCGATCGGCGCTTCGTCGAATTTCCACGCCCTCGCCGGTAATACGCATCGAAATGGGGATGAAAGCAATGGGAGCTGCGGCCCGACCATTGGACGAAAAAAGACTGAGCATCGGAAAGCCGATGTGAAGCCGCGAAGATCGCCCGGCGGTGTCGGCGATCAGCGACTGCAATTTGAGCAGCAGCGCTTCCTGCCGCAGCCAATCCGCGTGATCAGGCTGATTTTTGGCGGGTGGCGGCACGCGCGCCATGCAACGAACCACATCGCCGCCTTGCAGTAAGCGGCTTAATAATGAACCCGGTGCGATGTCCCGCAAAGAGCGCAAGTCGCAAAGATCGACGCCAGGAGTCGCATCTTGCTCGAGCATTCGCCCAAGGCTGAGAATCGACGCATGGGCAGTCGAAGCGTTCTGCTCCGGCAGGCGCGCGGCAGGTAAATCAGTTTGTTCGGGCGGCATGGGGCACGACGGCGACGGAAGGCGCCTGTGCTTGATTGTACAAGTAGGCCACGCTGGTGGAAACGCCGCGCCGCTTATCGGCGGCGACGCAGATAATCTTCGACCGTGGCGATCGCGCTGAAGAGATCGAGGCGTTTGAACGTGTCGCCGTTCTGGGAATCGTAAATACTGACCCCGCTATCCTGCAGAGTTTCGAGAATATCATCGACGGAGGCGCTGGGATTGAGCTGTTTCAGATCCGCCGCGGCACCCGCAGCCATGGGGGAGGAAAAGCTGGTGCCGACCGCATAGACGTAATAGGGGCTGCCGCCGACGAGCAAGGTGGGAGCGGCCACGAGATTGCCCGGCGCCAGCAAATCGCAATCCGGGCCGGTGTCGCTGAAGCTGGAAATGGAGTCATCCAGATCGACGGAACCGACGGCCACCGCCGACACATCCGCCGCGGGGTATTCCACGCCATCCGACCAGCTGTCGTTGCCGGAGGATACGGCGACGAACACGCCCATGCTCTTGAGCTCCGCCAGCAGATTGCCATAATCAGAGCCGGTGATTTTCGAGGTGAAATCGGTATCGCCCCCTTCGGAGATATTCACCGCGACGATGTTGTACTTGGCTTTGTAGCCAATGACCCATTCCAGGGCGGCGACATATTCGTTGACGGAAATATTTCCTGAGCCGTCATCGACTTTCAGGGCGCAGATTTGCGCTCCGGGGGCGACGCCTTCATAGCGGTGGCCGCTGACGGTCCAGCCCATCCCCGCGGCGACGGCGGCGACGGCGGTGCCGTGGCCGTTGGTGTCCAGGAAATCGCCGTTGTTATCCACGAAGTTGTAACCCGCGCGGATTTTGCGGTTGGTGCCGTAGCCCGAGCGGCCAAAGACTGGATCGTTGTAATCGACGCCGGTGTCGAGAATGGCGATCGATTCTCCCGTGCCGTTGACGGTGGGAAAGCTGGAGACCGACTGATACTCGTCGATCACCTTCGGCCATCCGCCCCAGGGAAGTGTCGCCGACATCAGCAACCGTGCTTCCAGCGGTTCAGCGATAAATGACCGCTGGGCGCTTTTTGATGCGGAACGCTCCTTTATCTTCATGTTTCAAACCAACTTCCAAAAATAATGCCTCACTCGGCACTGCTGCTCCGTGGCGAGCGTGAAAATGTACAGGACAAAACGGGGCCGCACCAGCGACGAAATCTCGGTTAAAGTTGCCTGGAAAATGCGTTTGCGATTTGAGATTGACACGCTGATGCTGTTCCCCTGCCGCCTCTTTTGATTCCCCGGGATTTGTATGAAATCCTAGGCAGTCGGTGACCCAGTTCTGCCTTAAATGTCGTGGCAAATGCTTGATTTGCTTGTCTTTACGTCACGATGGCGGCAGACTGCTGGCTGCCACTCACTTACAATCATTATCTAAATACGGCTCCCACAATGGGATTTACGGGTATCTCATACAAAGAATCGATTGTAATCGAAAAAAACGTTTGACATGGCATTATTGGGGTTGGTAAATTGTCGCCATCAACGCCGAATCACTCGTGGCTGAGTGTTCACCTGGCGATAGCCTTCGGCGTCCTGTCATATTTCATATTTTTTGAGGAGAGGGCATGATCCGCAAACTCACACGCAAGAAGGTTGCTGCAATCGTTAGCATTCCGGCTTCGTTGGTCATTACGCGCGCGGTCTGGGCGCAGACAAGCACATGGACTGGTGCAGGCTCCGACAACCTTTGGACCGACACAAGCAACTGGGACACCGGCTTTGTTCCGGTTTCCGGTAGCACTGCCGCCTTTACCGATATTGGCAACGGCAATACGAGCATCAGTCTCGGTGGGGCCGCGCAGCCGATCAATACCATCCTCTTTGAAGGCACCAACACCAGCTATACGCTGGGCGTTCTGAGTTCGGGAGACGCTTTCACGTTCGATTCCCTCGGTGGAATTACGGTCAACTCGTCCGTGGCCGCCTCTGAGACGATTAACGCTAATATCAACACCACCGGTTCGATGATTGTCACGAACAATAGCTCTTCCGGTCGCGCCTTGACTCTTGGCGGTAACGTGACGATCAACAATGGCGGCGTGCTGCTTTTCACCGGCACGAACATCAACACGACTACCACGATCAACGGCAACATCAGCGACGCCAATGGAACCGGCTCCGTCGGTTATCTCTTTAACACCGGTAGCACAACCACCAGCATGACCCTGACCATTAACGGCTTTAACACGTATAGCGGCACCACGGCCTTGCAGGTCGTCACTGGCAATGCAGGAGCCATCCAAATCGGCACTGACTCGCCGTTCGGCACCAACAAGGTCTTCATCTACCTTGGCTCCGCTTCCGGAATAAACTCGCCTCTGTTTCAAGCGCTCAACGGAACCCGCACTCTCTCCAACGCCATTGATTTCAACGGCGGCATCACATTTGCTCCCGGCAGTTACGGGTTCACATTCACCGGCCCGCTGAACGTCATCAACACGCCCAATGCCGGACGCACATTCAACAACTGCGCCAGCGCCACCGTCACTTTCGGCAGCGCCACCAATCCATCGACCATCAACCTCGGCAACCCCGTGTCCAACGGCGGCAGCGGCTTTGGCAACCAAGGCGTCTTCGATGTGAGCGCCTCCGGTGGCGGCATCGTGATCAATGACGTGATGCAAAACCCCAGCGGCACCGGCTCCGGCACCGTCAGCTACGCAGTTGTCAGCGGCGGCACCATCACCATTAACAGCCTAAATACTTACTCGGGAACCACGACCATCAACAGCGCCACCGGCGGCGCGATTCAGTTCGACAACAGTTATGTTGCGGGAGGCACCTCCGGCCCGTTCGGAACTGGGCCCATTCTCTTTAACAACTCCAGCAACCCCAGCCTGGAGCCGATGAATGGCAACCAAACATTGGCCAATACATTGACGCTCAGCACCGGATTTACCGTCGCCAACGCGGGCACGGATACCAGCAGCCTGACTTTCACCGGCCCGATGGCTTTGCAAGTCAACGGCCGAACGATTACCAACAACTTTGGGCCCGCCGCGACCCTCACGCTCGGTTCAGCTACCAACCCCTCAACCATCACACTGGCCACGCCCTCGACCAACGCTGTGCAGACGCTTGTCTTCGCGGGGCCGGGTTATACGGTCATCAATGACACATTCCAGAACTCCGGCACGAATCACAGTAACCTCAACTTCAACTCTGGAGCCAGCGGAACTGTGGTAATCAATGGCGCGCTCAACATTGCTGGCAGCAGCATCCAGATGAGTGGCGTCACGAGTGGCGCGGCTGTCGGTCTTGACGTGTTAAATGTTCCGTTCTCTGGCAGCGGCAGCATGACGATCAGCGGTAGTGGCATCGTAGACCTGAACGCGCCGAACACATATACGGGCGGAACCATCCTCAGCGGCGCCAGCACCATCATCCCGATCCAATTCAGCTCCACCGGGACTTCCGGCGTATTCGGAACCGGCCTTCTTACCTTCAACAACGGCGCTAACCAGCACCTGAGACCCGTCGGCAATCAGACCATCGGCAACGCCGTCAGCATGGCCACGGGCTTTGCCATGGAGAACACCACCGGCGATACCAGCAATCTGACCTTTAGCGGCCCGATTGCGTTACAGACCACCGGAAGGTTCATTTCCAACGGCTTTAGTGTTACAAATGGCCTGGGCGGCACTCTCTTCATCGGCGCGGCAACCAGTCCATCCACGCTCACCCTTGCAACCACTGCGTCACAAACCTTGAGCTTCGCCGCGCTCAATGGACCGATCGTCATCAACGACGTGATCCAAAACGGCACTGGTGGGCCGGGTAACGTGGCCATTAATCCCAATGTCAACGATCTTTTGAGCGTCGAATTCGCTTCTCAAAATATCTATACCGGCAATACAACCATTGGCGCGGGTACGAATAACAACGGCGGTGGCATCACTCTGGTCGCTGTCAGCTCGGTTACCTCCGGGACCAGCATCACCTCCGGCCCCTTCGGCACTGGCACTCTCATTTTCAACCAGATCGGTAACCAGGGATCCCAGACTGCGGTCATCACGCCAATTGGGGCCAGCCAAACCGTTGCCAATCCCGTCACCCTCAACAGCGGATTCGTCGCCGCCAACTCCGGCAGCGCTGCCTTTAACCTGACTTTCACTGGCGCGGTCTCCATGGGGACTAATAGCGCCATCATCACCAACAACATGGTCACCGGAACCGCCCTGACTCTCGGCTCCGCCGGCACGGCAGCCACCACCATGACCCTCGCCACCACATTGCAGCTGCAATCACTGATCACTAGCGGACCGACCGTCATCAACGATTTGGTGCAGGACAACGGTACCAACTTCGGAAGCATCCTGGTCGGCGGCGGAACCGTGCAATTGGCCAACGCCGGCGATACCTATAGCGGCGGCACACTCCTTAACGGTGGAGTGTTGAGCGTCGCCGCGGATGGGGCGCTCGGTAATGCCAGCGGCACGGTAGCCTTGACCGGCGGCACGCTGCTCAGCACCGCCACATTCACCTCCGCGCGCGGCATCACACTCAACAGCGGCACCACCACCAATACCATCGACGCAACTGGCACTAACGTTTTAACGCTCACCGGAGCCGTCAGCGGCAGCGGCGATCTGACCAAAGGCACCAACTCCGGCACCCTGCAGTTGGCACAATCCGCCGGCTTCAGTATCGCCGGCAACATCAATGTCAACGGCGGCACGCTGCTGGTCGGCCCCACCGGTGGAGAAACCGGTCCGCTCTCTGTTGGCAACACGCTCACGGTCAATAGCGGCGCCTTGGCCGCTATCGCCACCGGCGTCTCCAGCAACAGCGTCACCAATTCTGTTTCCACGCTGACGCTCAATGGCTCGGGCCAATTCGATCTGGCCAACAGCAATTTGATTACCAGCACCCCCAGCAACACCATCCGCCAGTATCTGATCAACGGCTACAATGGTGGCGCATGGAATGGCACCGGCGGCATCAGCAGTGTCAACGCCAACGCCA